>Ga0074045_10000213_pt1 | contig 55327 bp, 51 predicted proteins | sample BogForMeECP23OM2_FD_94442 | JGI IMG/M metagenome (GOLD analysis project Ga0074045, IMG submission 94442) | Bog forest soil microbial communities from Calvert Island, British Columbia, Canada - Bog Forest MetaG ECP23OM2 | ecosystem: Environmental > Terrestrial > Soil > Wetlands ... | reverse complement strand
CGGCCGCCGCTGGCGGGGAGGCAAGGGCTGCGTCTCGATTTCAACGAAAGCACAATTGGGTGTTCGCCGCGCGTGCTGGAGCGCCTGCGCTCGCTGAATGCAGAAACGCTGGCGCGTTATCCCGAGCGCGAGCCAGTAGAGGGCGAAGCTGCCAGGGTTCTCGGCCTGGATGCGGCACAAGTGCTGCTTACGAACGGAGTGGACGAGGCGATCCATTTATTGTGCTCGACCTATCTCGAGCCGGGGGACGAAGCGATCATCGTCGTGCCCACTTTTGCGATGTACGAGATCTTCGCGCTGGCGGAGGGGGCTCGCCTGATCCAGGTTCCAGCCGGGGAGAACTTTCAATTTCCTCTGGAGCATCTGCTCTCGCGAATCAGCGACCGAACGCGCCTTATCGCAGTCGCGAATCCGAATAATCCAACTGGAGCGGCCGTGGCTTGCGATGTACTGCTGAAGATTGCTCGCTCCGCGCCCCAGGCTGCGCTTCTGGTAGATGAAGCTTACTTCGAGTTTCATGGAGAGACGATGCTCAACACTGGTACTCAGCCGGCGAATCTCTTCGTGGCCCGCACTTTCTCGAAAGCTTATGGATTGGCTGGTCTGCGCATTGGCATTCTCGCCGGAGACGCCAAGCAGATGGCGATGGTGCGGCGCGTGGCGTCGCCCTACAACGTGAATGCGGTTGCGCTGGCGGCCTTGCCCGAGGCGCTTCGAGATCGGGAGTATGTGGGAAGCTACGTGGCCGAGGTAATACGAGGCCGCGCAGAATTGGAGCGAGAGTTAAGAAATCTAGGTTTGCATTGCTGGCCCAGCCGCGCCAACTTTGTCCTGGCGCGAGTTGGCCCGGCGCACACGGAATTTGTCCAGGCGTTGCGACGCCGTGGAATCCTGATTCGCGACCGGCATACGGACCCAGGTTGCGAAGGTTGCGTGCGGCTGACCGTGGGAGCGGAGGAGCATACGCGAGCCTTGATTGAAGCGCTTCGCGAGGTGGTCCAGAGTCTCGATCTGCGGCGGGAGATCGAGGCATGAGGAAGGCGAAACTGCATCGCAAAACCGCGGAGACGGAGATTCAGATTGCGCTCAGCCTTGACGGTCGAGGGAAGTACGAAGTCTCGACAGGAATTCGGTTTCTCGATCACATGCTCGAGCTTTTCGCCCGGCACGGCGGATTCGATCTCAGGCTTGCGGCGCGGGGAGACCTGGATGTGGATCAGCACCACACGGTGGAAGATGTCGGTATTGCCCTGGGTGAGGTTTTCGACCGGGCCCTGGGAGATCGCCGCGGCATTCTGCGAGCGGGATATTTCGTGATGCCCATGGATGAAACTCTGGGTCTCGCCGCCGTCGATTTCGGCGGACGAGCGGCGGCGGTGGTTGAAACGAAGGTCCGCGCGACGAGGGTAGGAGATCTGCAGGCGGAACTGATCTGCGATTTCTTTGAAGGCTTTGCCCGCGGAGCGCGGGCGAATGTTCACCTGCGCGTGCTTTATGGACGCTCCAGCCATCACAAGATCGAAGCGCTTTTCAAAGCCTTCGCGCGGGCCTTGCGAGTGGCCTGCTCGAAAGACCGCCGGCTGGGTCGGATGCTTCCCAGCACCAAGGGACTTCTGTGAGAGGACTCGCATGATTGAACTTGAGGTTGAGTTCGTATGATCGCGATCGTGGATTACGGTGCGGGAAATCTGAATTCGGTGAAGAAGGCGTTCGACTATCTTGGCGCTGAGGTCGTCGTGACCGATCACGTGGAAGTCATCGGAGAGGCGGATCGAATTGTGTTGCCGGGAGTGGGGCATTTTTCTTCGCTGCGAGCTCTGCAAGGTTCGGGCTTGCGGGGGGCCTTGCTGCAGGCCATTGCCGCCGGGAAACCGTTTCTTGGGATTTGTCTGGGCATGCAGTGGCTTTTCGAAGGTAGCGACGAATGCGCAGAGGTTGCGGGAGCGGGCATATTTCCCGGGATGTGCCGGAAGTTTCCCACCTCCGTAAAGTCGCCGCATGTCGGCTGGAATTCCCTGACACTTCGGCCGGGCTCGCCGCTGTGGCGAGGCATCGCGCAGGGCTCATTCGTTTATTACACGCACTCCTTCCACGCGCCCGTGCTCACCGAAACGAGCGCGGCCAGCGAATACGGATTGCGCTTCAGCGGCGCGGTCGATCGCGGTGAACTTTTCGGAGTGCAATTCCATCCCGAGAAATCGGGGGAAGTGGGGCTAGCCATGCTGAAAAACTTTTGCGAGGTCTAAGGTGCTAACCAAGCGTATTATCGCCTGCCTCGATATGAATGGGGGCCGCGTGGTGAAAGGCGTGCGCTTCGAGAATCTGCGTGACGCCGGCGACCCGGCCGAGTGCGCCCGCGAACACGCGCGTCAGGGCGCCGACGAAATCGTACTCCTCGACATCACCGCGACGAGCGGGAAGCGGCAAACCCTGCTGCAGGCGGTTCGCGCCACGGCGCGTTCGCTCTTCGTTCCTTTTACGGTGGGCGGAGGAATCCGGCAGGTGGAGGATGCGGCGGCGGTCTTCGAAGCGGGCGCCGACAAAATTGCCATCAATTCGGCCGCGGTGCGCGAACCTGAACTCATCGGAAAGATTGCGGGCCGCTTTGGTTCGCAGGCTGTGGTGGTGGCGATCGACGCCAAGAAGGTCAACCGTAGCTTTGAAGTCTTTGTCGCGAGCGGGCGCGAAGCGACAGGTTTGAATGCGGTTCAATGGGCGCGGGAGGCGGCAGCCTGCGGAGCGGGAGAGATTCTGCTGACCTCCATGGATCGGGATGGAACGAAATCCGGCTTTGACTGCGGGCTGGTGCGCGAGGTAGCAGAGGCAGTTTCGATTCCGGTGATTGCCTCGGGAGGAGCGGGATCGGCGCGCGATTTTATCGAGGTGTTTCGCGAGGGGCGCGCCGACGCGGCGCTCGCGGCCTCGATTTTTCACTTCGGCATCGAAAATATCGCACAACTAAAGAGCGAATTGCGCGCTGCCGACATTCCCGTGAGATGGCCATGCTGATCCCCTCGATCGATCTCATGGGCGGAAAGATCGTGCAATTGGTTCAGGGGGAGAAAAAGGCGCTGGAGTTCGACGACCTTGATTATTGGATCGAGCGCTTCTCCAAATATCCTCTCGTGCAGGTCATCGATCTGGACGCGGCGCGGGGCAAGGGAAATAACCGTTCGATGGTGAAGCAGATTGTGCGGCGGCTCAATTGCCAGGTGGGGGGTGGAATTCGCAGCCTGGAAACAGCGCGAGAAGTGTTGCAGATGGGCGCGAGCAGGGTTATCCTCGGTTCCGCGTTGATCGAGCAGAGCCAGATCAACTCGCGCTTCGCCGCTGAACTGGCGGATGCACTCGGCACCGCGGCACTGGTGTTTGCCGTCGACTCCCGCGGCGGCAGGGTTGCAATCGAGGGCTGGCGCAAAGCGACTGCGGTTACCGCGACGGACGTGATTCGGGCACTCGAACCCTTCTGCGATACCTTTCTCTATACACATATCGATACAGAGGGCTCGATGGGCGGAATCCCCATGGCTGCGGTGTGCGCTATTCGCCAAGCGACGTCGCGGCGTTTGGTGGTGGCGGGTGGCATCAGAACGCAGCAGGAAGTCGAAGAGCTCGATGCGTTGGGGATGGACGCGGTCGTAGGGATGGCCTTGTATTCAGGCGCGATGCCGGCCTGATGGCGTAGTAGAGTTGCGCCGCGGGAGAAAGGCCTAGAATCTGGGGCTGAAGTCGGGCTTGTCTCGAAAAATGCGATGCACTTTCTTCAGAGGCTTTGTTAGGGTAAAGCTAGAAATCTATAGGAGGCTTCTCAATGACGAGTGTCCGCCGCCTTGCAGTTCCGTTCTTCGTTCTACTAGCTGCGATCATTGCTGCGCCGATCATTACTGTGCCGATCATTGCTGCGCCGATCATTGCTGCGCCGATCATTGCTGCGCCAATCATTGCTGCGCCAATCGGTGCTGTGCCGATCAGTTTACCGGCGCAGTCCGCACCGGCAACTTCCGACCGGCCTTTTGTCGTCGAGTATTACTACAAGACCAAGTGGGGACACGCGGAGGAGTTTCTGAAGCTCTTCAAGAAGAATCACTATCCCGTGCTGCGAAAGGAAATGGAAATGGGACGAATCGCCAGAGTCTGGATGGATCAGCCTCGTTACCACAGCACGGAAGACGGGCGCTGGGACTTCCGCGTGACCATCGTGTTTAAAAACGCGACCGTGGCCAATGAGCCTTTCGACGAAGCTGCGCTGCAGAAGCAGATGTATCCCGACCAGGAGACCTTTCAACGCGAGGAGCAGCGGCGTTTTGAGATACTCGACGCGCACTGGGATTTGCCGGTGAAGACTGTGGAGCTTGACGCGAAACCATGAAAATCTTCGACACAGAGGTCACAGAGGAACACTGGGTAGGGCAGTACGCACGTTCGATGTCGCGGGAAGAGATGTTAAAGAACGATGACAATCGTGCGGGAAATTCTTTATGAGCGCCATTGAAATTTGGAATTAGACAGGGCGCGCCGACCTGCCATACTCTTGAACATGGACCCTTTAATATCGGTTGAGGACTCACATGTTGATTTGCTGCACGACATCGGCGTTCGGCTGGCAACGGCCGACGGTTTGCACGAAGTGCTCGGTCGTGTGGTCGACTTTGCAACTGCGCTGGTGAAGTGCGATTCCTGCCTCGTGTATGTGCTCGAAGGCGACGATCTTGTCCTGCGAGCTTCCAAAAATCAGCATCCCGGTGTGGTCGACAGCTTGAAACTGCGTGTCGGTCAAGGCATTACCGGCTGGGTGGCCGAACATCGCGAGCCGGTGGCGGTTTCCGAGAAGGCGGCGCAGGATCCGCGCTTTCAATTCTTCCACGAATTACCCGAGGACAACTACGAGGCCTTTTTGTCGGTGCCGCTGATGTGCCGGGGACGGGTTGTGGGGGTGATCAATCTGCAGCATCGCCAGCCCCACGTCCACCGGCGACGGGAGATTCGCCTCATCTCTACCGTGGGTTTTCTGGTGGGGGCGGAAATCGAGATGGCGAGGCTGGAAGATGCAAACTCCAATCTGTGGGAGCAATTGCAGACCCGGAAAGTGGTGGAGCGCGCGAAAGGAATTCTGCAACGCGATCTGGGAGTGAGCGAAGAGCAAGCTTACCTGACGTTGCAGCGGCAGAGCCGGCAGACTCGCAAGGCGATGAAAGACATTGCCGCGGCGATCGTGCTAAGCGATGAAGTGAAGGCGAATGTGCAGTCCCCGAAGCTGAGCTAGCCAGGAAGTATCTCGGGTCCGGAAGCTCGAGTCGGTGTTCTTTTCCAAACCACTTCTTCCCGCATCATCCTTTTCGTCCCGAATCATCCTTCCCAACGAACTCTTCCTGGAGCAGATCTGGCGATCTGCTCCAGGACTTGACAGGCAGGACTTGACAGGCAGGATTTGACAGGTCGGACGGACTACTAGCGAGCGGCCGATGCGGCGGTTGAGACCGCTTGCGCCACTACGCGTCCTTCTGCAGGTACGGCGAAGTGGAGCGTCATTCCGAAGACGGGAAGCTGCATGGTTCGCACGAAGCTACCGGAGGGCCGAGACACGACGACGAGCTGGCTCGGGTCTGACGGTTTTGCGACGCCAGCTTCGGTTGCGATCAGCATGAAGCCTTGTTCTCTGCCGCTCAACTGCCGCAATTTGAGCATTTCCGCAGGGCCGCTGGCTTCGACGGTGAAGCTGTATTTTCCCGCCGGCACGATGGCATTTTGCCAGTGCACCTCGTGGGTCAGAGTGAAGGTTCCGGCCGCTTCCTGGGCCGAGGCCAGGCTGGGCGCGAAGGTCATGGCACTCAGGGTTAATGCAGCGGCGTAGGCGAACTTGCGAATCGATTTCATTGGAATCTCCTGTTCTTTTTGGGTCTGAAGAGGCACACTACCGGCGCAAAGCCCGATGGCGTGGACTCAGATTGAGTGGAGAAACAACGGGGTCAGGAGAATTGCACGACTGCGGCAGGGCCGTCACGCAAACATCAGCTTCGCGAAACCGGCTGCGGAGCTGGTTCTCGAAGTAATTTCACTATGCCGGATGTTCGGGCTAGAGTCCAATTCAAAATATCCATCGGGCTCATCGGAAGTTAGAGTGTGCCGGGGCCGCTCGGCTTTGCCGTCGCGGGACGGCCGAGGCGGCTGTCTCCACATCTCTGTGAAATCTCCGCTTGATGACGCACGTTGCCGTTGAAGCGATTTTCTGCGCGTTCGACCGCTCGGGTTTGCAAAACTCCCGCGCAATACGAGAACATACAAGGTTTACATATCTCAATAGATTCGTACTGAGGAAGCGGCCAAACTATGGCGACACGGAATAAATCCGCAAGGACGCCGGCACCGGCGAAAGCTTCGGGCGTAGAAGTAGGGAAGAACTATAGAAAGGCGAGCAGCGGCTCGCAGTCCAACGGAACGATCCAGCCCGCGAAAGGGAAGCTCGGGGTGATGATCCCCGGGATGGGAGCGGTGGCAACTACCTTTGTCGCGGGAGTGGAGGCGATTCGCAAAGGCCTGGCGAAACCGATCGGCTCGCTGACGCAGATGGGCACGGTGCGGTTGGGCAAGCGGACCGACGGGCGCTCTCCAAAGATAAAAGAGTTCGTGCCGCTGGCCGGCCTCGATGACCTCGTCTTTACCGGCTGGGACATCTTCGAGGACAACATGTACGAGGCGGCCTCGAATGCGGGCGTACTCGATCAGCGGCTGCTCGATCAGTTGAAGCCGTTTCTATCTACCGTGACTCCGCGGGCGGCGGTGTTCGATCACAACTATGTGAAGAAAATTGATGGCCCGAACGTGAAGAAGGGCAAAACGAAGATGGATCTGGCCGAGCAGTTGCGCGACGACATCCGTGACTTTAAGAAGACGAGCGGAGCCAGCCGCCTGATCACGATGTGGTGCGGTTCGACGGAGTCTTTTATCGAGGCAGGGGAGGCGCACCAGTCGGTAAAAGCGTTTGAGAAAGCCCTGCGCGAAAATGACGAGATGATTGCGCCTTCGATGATTTATGCGTATGCGTCATTGATGGAGGGAGTTCCATTTGCCAATGGAGCTCCGAACCTGACCGTGGATTTGCCGGTGATGCTCGAACTGGCGCGCCAGAACGAGGCGCCGATCTGCGGCAAGGATTTCAAGACCGGGCAGACTCTTATGAAGACTATTCTCGCTCCCGGCTTCAAAGCGCGCATGCTGGGACTGAATGGATGGTTCTCCACCAACATTCTAGGCAACCGCGACGGCGAGGTGCTCGACGATCCCGGGTCGTTCAAGACCAAGGAGGAGTCAAAGCTTTCGGTGCTGGAGCACATCCTGCAACCCGATCTCTATCCGGAACTCTACGGCGACATGTATCACAAGGTTAGGATTAACTATTATCCGCCGCGCGGTGATAATAAAGAGGGTTGGGATAACATCGATATCTTCGGCTGGCTGGGGTATCCGATGCAGATCAAAGTGGATTTTCTATGTCGCGATTCGATTCTGGCGGCGCCGATCGTACTGGATCTTGTTTTGCTGGTTGATCTGGCGAAGCGATGTTCGGAGCTGCGCGGCTTGGGAATCCAGGAGTGGTTAAGCTTTTATTTCAAGTCTCCGATGACGGTGCCGGGCTTGTATCCCGAGCACGATCTGTTTATTCAATTGATGAAGCTGAAGAACACGCTGCGGCACTTGAAGGGCGAGGAGCTGATTACGCACTTGGGGCTGGAGTATTACGACTGATGGAGATGAGTTTGGAGGTTGGCACAGCGTGGACAGCTCTTTACCACACCGTCCTGAGGAGTGGGCTTCTGCGCATTCTCTCATCGTGAGTGACTAGAGTCAGGCCTTCGGCGCGCGCTGTGCCGCCGATGATGCGATCGGCTGGGTCGTGGGAGTAGTCGTCGGGAAACAGTACGCCCAGGGCACAGATTTCGGGACTAATTGGACGCACAGCGACATCCTCCAGGAATATCTGAATCGAAGCTTCCACAGTCCCGAAGGCGCGTACTCGCCCCCGGGTCAGGAGGGACGAAATTTCCCAAATAGTAATCGCGGAGATTGCAAGACCTCCGCTCTGTCGCGCCCTGCGAATGGCGGATGCAGCGGCCCTCGACAGCTTCTTAGAATCGTCGACCGCCCAAATTAGAGCATGTGTGTCAATAAGAATCAAAAGGCGGACTCCCATGACTCGGGCGGATCCGAATCAAGGTCGCCGACAATCTCAATGATCCCCTTGAGCCGGCCGATGAATGGCCGGCTTTCCTTGCCCGCAGGCACCAGCTTCGCTACAGGTTTCCCTCGCTTGGTGATGACTATGGTCTCGCGAGTGCTGCTGACATCGTCCATCAGGGTGAGGCAGCGAGCTTTGAATTCCGCTGCCGAAATTGTCCTCATGATGACCAACTCCTCTAAGACATGGTCATTATAACATGGTCACGACATCCGATCGGGCTTCTTTCCCGCTTGTATTCGTCGAACTTCTCCAAGAACCGGTCGATATCTTTCCTCTGTAAATAATACGGCGTCGAGAGCCGCAGCTTGTTGGGGTCGCCCCCTCGGATGCGAATCTTGTGCGTCTTCCACAACCAGTTTTCCAAATCCATGCGCACAATGGGCGGCACGTTGACGCTCACAATGGCGCAGCGCAGAGCAGGGTCGGGCGACGTCCAGGATTCCGCGCCACGCTTTTTCATTTCCTCGAGAATGTAGTCGGCCAGGGCGCGATGACGATGCTCGATGCGGTCGATGCCGATTTCATTTGCCAGCTTGATTGAGGCGCGCAGTCCCCAGAGCGCCGGAACGTTCGAACTGCCGATGCGCTGAAAGCGCTCGGCGCGAATCTTCGTTTCGTCCCAGCCCTCGGTCGCGATCGTATTCCACAGGCGGTCGATCACCTCGTCCCGCACGTAAAGAAAGCCCGAGCCTTTGGGCGCCTGCAGCCATTTGTGCGGGCTCGAAGAATACATATCGCAGCCCAGATCATGAATGTTGAGCCGCATCATCCCAATCACGTGCGCGCCGTCTACAGCGGAGAGAATCCCTTTCGACCGGGCGAGTGCACTCAGTTCTTTCGCCGGCAGCACGACGCCGGAGAACGTAGTGATATGGCTGAAGAAGAGGACGCGCGTGCGCGGCGTGATCGCATCGTTGAACAGATTGAGAACCTGCGCGGCGTCCTTGACCGGTCGCGGGAGCGTGACCCTCTTCACCACAATCCCGTAGCGCTTGGCTTTGAGGTTCCACGGATGCTCGCCACCGGGATGCTCCTGATCGGTCATCAGCACTTCGTCGCCCGCCTTCAAATCAATTCCATTGGCAATGTAGCTGTTCGCTTCGGTGGCGTTGCGCAGCAGAGCAATCTCATCGCGATGGCAGCCGACAAACTCCGACAGAGGATCGCGAAATTCGTTCCACGCAGCGTACCCCCAGATGGGATAGTCTTCGGGATCCTGCTGATCCATTTTCTCCGTAGTCGAGTAACCGTCGAAGACGGCGCGCAGCACGGGCGCTGGACTGGAGCCGACGGTACCATTGTTGAGATAAATTTCGTCTTCGGGGATTAGGAACTGCTTGCGCAGTTCGGCCCAATAGGCATCTTCATTCTTGTCAAACAGAGAGCGGCCGGGAAGGGGTGGGACCGTTTCCAGTTGCGCGAACAAACTTCCACGCAAAGAGAAGCAAGACGACGACAAGGCAAATCCCGCGGCGGCAGCGCTAAGAAAATGACGGCGATCGATCATGAGATCTCCCGATACATGCCTGGCGAATAACCGCCTGATACCTAAACGAACGGCCGATCGGCTTCGAAGGAATAAGGCACTGCTATATCTCTCAGCCTCCATGTTTTGAACGGGTGCGGCTTTTTAGCCGCTCTGTAAGTCGCCCAAAAAATAGTCCAGGCCTTAGCCGCTGCGGGCAATTATCCCCAAAAGAACTTCACCCTGGTCTCGCCAAAAAGCTTGAGACCAGGGTGGAGCGCCAATAACTGCTATTGTCCCGCCGGTTTTTCAGCCGGCTTGGCGGCCGGCTTCTTGGACTCGGCCATCCCCGTCTTGGGCTTCCAGAATTCCGGATCGGCCTTAATCCATGCGTCTGAAGCGTAGCTCATCCGCGGATTGAAGACGAACAAGTTGGTCTCACTCGACTCGATCGCGGCTGCCGTGAGTTCGGACAGCTTGTCCATTCCTTTCTCTCCCAGGTTCTCCGCGAAAGTCTTCATCATGCCGAAGTTGTGGTCGATCTCGGCAGCGGACTTCATCGGGTTGAATACGATGTAGGTATTGTCTTCCAGTCCGTAGACGACCTGATACATCGCCCAGTGGCAGTCCGTAAGTTTCTCGCATCCCTTTTGATAAAGCTTAACCAGTTCTTCCCAGTCATGGTCGTGTCCCGGACGAACGTGGAAGCGCGAAATCTCGAAATAGCGCATGTGTGCGATGTCAACGTCGCTGCGCAGGCTCTGATCCGGCCGGAATACGAGCGCGGCCTGGTCGGTCGCGGCCAGCAGGTCGCCATCGGCCATGTTGGCGCGATCGAGTGCGGCGGAAAGCGCTGCATTTTTGTCCGTGGCCTGAATATCCTTCTCCCATGCTTCGAACGAGTCATAGGCGGTAAAGAAAAGCGAGCGCGGTTTGCCGGAGACCGAGTCCACGGCCAGGTAGTGAGTGGGCCACTTGGCGCGAGTCATCGCCTGAACAAAGGCGGACTCCGTTTTCTCGTGCGCCGTACCGTTCCGGCCGGGTTTGGTCCATTCGCGAGTGATGCCCAGAACTTTGGGCGGAGACATGTCCGGTTTCTCTTGTGCTGCAGCGACTGCAAAACTGAACAACAAAAACGTTCCCAACATCAGCCCCGTGATTCTTTTCATTGGGAATCTCCTTGGTTGGATTTGAAGCTTTGGTTTGAAAAGCAGCCACATTCTACGCGCAATTCGTTTTTTGGCAATTGCTTACCTGCGAGGGCTTCAGTCTGCAGAAGAGTCTTTGTGGGGATGGCCTTGGGGCCTTGGCCTGGCCGGACACAATGCCCACTGGGGGCCGTTTTGTCTGGCTCCGGATAACCCCGCCCCTGATCGTCAGCGTCTAAGCAAGGGTGGCCGAGATTTGGGAGTCGTGTCTTCCCATGGGGAGTATAATCTTGGCAAGAGCACGTGGGCCGCAAAGGAGTTCTTTATGAAATTGCGTGGGCTGGCAATCGCGGTGGCGTTAGCTGCGTTCAGCGCAGTGCCCTGGACGTGGGCGCAAGTTCAAGATCAAGATAAAGACCAGCCTAAGTCAGGAGATGTCCAAAACGCTCCTGCGCAACCGCCCGCAACACTGCCCACACAGGATGACAGCCAGATTAAACATGATGGCACGAAGACCGACGTCGATGCGGTAGGGAACCGCAACGTGGGTTGCGGGCGCGGTGTCGGCAACTGGTATTCGGTGGAAGGTCAGGTGTCCCGGGGCCGGGTGTACGCGCAGCAGATCGAATCGCAAATCAAGCTGGTGAACGATCCGGTGGTGACCGAATATGTGAATCGCATCGGCCAGAATCTGGTGCGGAACTCTGATGCCCAGGTCCCGTTCACGATCAAGGTGATCGATTCCGACGTGGTGAACGCGATGGCGTTGCCCGGCGGATTCTTCTATGTCAATTCAGGCTTGATTCTCGCCGCCGATGAAGAGGCGGAAATGGCGGGAGTCATGGCGCACGAGATTGCGCACGTGGCAGCCTGCCACTACGGGCGGGAAATGACTCGGCTGAATCTGTTGCAGATGGCGTCGATCCCTGCCATCTTTATGGGAGGCGCTCTGGGTTATGGGATTTATGAGGGCATGGGCCTGGCAGTGCCGATGACTTTTCTGAGATTCTCCCGCGGCTTTGAGGCCGAAGCCGATTATCTGGGAGTGGAATACATGTACCGCGCGGGGTATGATCCGTCGGCTTTCGTTTCTTTCTTCGAAAAGATTCAGGCGATGGAAAAGAAGAAGCCGGGAACGCTCTCCAAGGCTTTCGATACGCATCCGCAGACTCCGGACCGGATCGAGAAGACGCAGGAGGAAATTCGCAAGATCCTGCCCTCGAAGCCGCAGTACATTGTGACGACGTCGGAATTCGACGAGGTGAAGGCACGGCTGGCATCGATCGAGAATCGCCACAAAGTGCTTGATCAAAAAGACGCCAACAAGCCCAGCTTGCGGCGGACCTCCACCAGCAGCGGCGATGGCAACGCCGGCAGCGGGCAGAGTGACGATGATCGTCCAACATTGAAGCGGCGGGATGATTCATCGAATTAGTTGCGTGCTTCGTGCAAGCGTCAGAATCAACTACCGGCGGCCTTGGCCGCCGGTTTGCTTTTGGGGCAGGATTAGTTTTTGAGCACTCCTAAAACACTCCCCGGGAATCGTTGGTGACTACGGTCACAGCAATCGGTTGCCGAAGCGAAATAGGCTGAGCTACCCTAGCTAGTTGGCGAACCGACAGGAGCCAGACCTCGATGCCAGAAAATACAGTCACCATCACCGATAACCGAACCGGCAAGAGCTATACGGTTCCCGTGGAAAATGGCACGATTCGCGCCATGGATTTGCGGCAAATCAAGACCGGCCCGGAGGATTTCGGACTGATGACGTACGATCCGGCTTTTACGAATACGGCGTCGTGCCGGAGCAGCATCACTTACATTGACGGCGACCGGGGAATTCTGCGCTATCGAGGATATCCCATCGAGGTGCTGGCGGAGCGATGCACTTTTCTGGAAGTTGCCTACCTGCTGCTGTTCGGCGAATTGCCCACCAAGTCCGAACTCAAGGACTGGATTTACGAAATCACCCACCACACGATGCTGCACGAAACCACCAAGAAATTCATGGAGGGCTTTCGCTACAATTCGCATCCCATGGTGATGTTTGTGAGCACGGTGGCGGCGTTGTCGAGCGTGTACCCCGAGGCGCGGCACGTGCAGGATGCGGAGAACCGCCTCCTTCAGATCAAGCGGTTGATCGGCAAGGCGCCTTCGATCGCCGGCATGTCGTACCGGCATACGGTGGGATTTCCCTACGTGTATCCGGATAACGATTTGAGCTACACCGAGAATTTTATGAACATGCTGTGGAAGATGGTGGAGCCGAAGTACGCGGCCAATCCAGTCATCTCGAGGGCACTGGACATCCTGTTCATTCTGCACGCCGATCACGAGCAGAACTGCGGCACCAACGCCATGCGTTCGGTGGGCAGCGCCCAAACCGACCCGTATCTATGCGCGGCATCGGCGGCGGCGGCGCTGGCCGGGCCCTTGCACGGCGGCGCCAACGAAGAAGTGATCAAGATGCTGGATGAAATAGGATCCAAAGATAAAGTGCCGGCCTACATCAAGAAAGTAAAAGATGGACACGGCAAGCTCATGGGATTCGGCCATCGGGTTTACAAGAATTACGATCCCCGGGCGAAGATTATTAAATGGACCGCCGAGCAGGTCTTTCAGGTTACGGGACGCAACGCGAAGCTTGACATTGCGCTTGAGTTGGAACGCATCGCGCTGGAGGACGAATATTTCGTGAAGCGCAAGCTCTACCCTAACGTCGACTTTTATTCCGGGATCATGTACCAGGCGATGGGTTTTCCCCCGGAGATGTTCACGGTGCTGTTCGCCATTCCACGCACCGCGGGATGGCTGGCACAATGGCAGGAGTTGGTGACAGACCCGGAACAGAAAATCGCCCGCCCGCGGCAGATCTATACCGGCTATGAAGAGCGGCCATTTGTGGCCATGGAAAACAGAACGACAACCACCGTTCCCGCGCGCTGATCAGACAAGAGAAGGTGAGCAGTCACGAAGGGTGAGCCGAGACGAGGCAGCGGGGGGAGGGAACTGCTTTACCTGCCAGGAATCGTACCGATGGCGTCTAAGCCACCTGCTTCGGGGACAATGAGGCCACGTACTCGCGCTTTTCCGCCGACGAGCTGATGACCTTCATCTCCTCCCAGTCATAAGGGAATTCTCGTCCGCAATCCAGGCAAGCGACGTAGGTGCCAGTAAGCATCCCAGCCTGGGGGCGTCTTCCAGCCCCGCGGATGGTCACCGGAAAGCTGTAACGGGAGTGCCGGCAACCGAAAAGCGCATCGACTAATTTTGACATCATGAAACACCTTCCACCCCGGAATCAGGTTTCCCGGGAAACCAGTGTGAGCCGGTACGCCTGGAAGAGCGCAATACTGATCACACATTACATTGGATTCATCGAAACCGGAAATGGTTTCGATCATCTGCAGGGGTGGAGAAAAAAGGCAAGGTCCCATTCCGGGATAGACCTAAAGTTGTGGACCGGAGCGCTGGCAAGCCTCTCTTGCTGAGGATGTTACACCAGATTAAGGGCTTTCTTGATGGTTCCGCGCTCTTTTTGAATCTTCTCCTGCAATAAGGTAATTGCGTAGATTAGCTGCTCGGGACGAGGAGGGCAGCCGGGGACATAGATATCGACCGGGATTACTTGGTTGACGCTCTGCACCAAAGCATAGTTCTGGAAAACACCCCCGGAGGTGGCACAGGCCCCCATGGAGATGACCCATTTGGGCTCGGGCATCTGCTCCCATAAAAGGCGGATAACCGGCGCCATTTTGTTGGAAACACGGCCGGCGATGATGATCAGGTCGCTTTGCCGCGGCGAGGGCCGAAAGACCTCCGCACCAAAGCGCGCAATATCAAAACGCGAGGCGCCCATCGACATCATTTCGATGGCACAACAGGCCAGCCCAAACGTCATCGGCCAGATCGAACCTTTGCGCATCCAGTTCACCGCCGAATCGAGCGTGGTCAACACCACGCCTTCGGGCGTGGGGTTGCCGAAGGTAAGATCCTTGACTACTTTTTTGCCGTTCTCGTGATCGACGTAAGGACCGAAATTCAATTCGGGTGACATAGAAGTATTTTAAACCACCGGAGTTCCGCCGGCGACCTCGGTTTCGCGGTTGAAGGAAAGTCTAGCTTTTGAAGTGAGCCGCCCTCCGTACCGCCTTTTCTCCTGAGGGGGGAAGTTGTACGGGCACGAAAAATTCTCTTGGATAAAGATAGTCCTCACCCGACTCGTCGATCACGCGAATCTGACGGACTTTGGCCGCAGTTTCGTCTTCGACCACTCGGTAGAGCTTGCGCAATTCGAGCGACGCTCCATAGCTCTTGTTCTTAACGCAAACCACGAACTGCAAATCAGCTCTCTTGTTCATTGAATCTCAAGAATTCGTTTGATCTTAAATTCTTTGGCGCCGATACCATGCGCTTCATACCAATGCAGTTCGGCATCACATAATCGTACCATCGGCCAGCTTGACTCTTGCTGTCCCCTTGAGCTTTCTCCAGTGGCGACCTCGGTAAAGCTTTCGTAGCCGCCGCCTCTCCCGGATGCCCGACCCCGAAGCGATCGTCTCAACCTCCAGAATTTGGCCGACTATGTTGAAGAAAACTGGCCGATTTTACTCCAGAGGAAACTTGCATTACCGCTCTTGACAATCCTTTTCTTTCGGATAAGCTTTCTTGCGTCTTCCCCTTCTTGATTTTCGGCCCCGTCTGACAGGCTTCTGGATTTCTGCGCACCCGAAGGTATGCGGTGCCGGGATATTTTGCGGATCAGCCCGCTGTTTCGAAGGAGGTCGTCATGAGCCCACTGCATCTGTTTACCACCGGAAAAGGCGCCGGCCAGCGCCGCAGCCATACTCCCGCGATTGCAGGAGCCCAATTTCCCGTGCAGGCGACGAGCCCGCCGCTTCCGCATTATCCCTTTCAGCCGCTTCCCCCGGCGCGCCCATTGCCTTATCGCTTCGATTTATCGCGGTTGCTTTCCGCCGCGGACGTAAAGGCCATTGAGAGCGCCGGTGTTATGGTCTTTCACACGGTGGGCGATACAGGGGATTACAGGGACGCGGGGCCGCAGGATTTTGTGGCGGCGATGATGACCCAGGATTCACAGAACTCGCCCAACGGCAAGGAGCCAGCCTTTTATTATCACTTGGGAGACGTGGTTTATTTCGCCGGCGACATCGATAAATACGCCGACAATTTCTATGAAACCTACAAAGACTACCCGGGGTTCATCGTTTCGATCCCCGGCAACCACGATTGCCAGCCTGACGATCCTACCGATGGGCCAGTCGATCCGAATAAGGTTCCGCTCGACGGCTGGGTGCAGAACTTTATGTCGACAAATCCGGCGCAGCTGGGTTCGCTGAAGACCGGATCGAATCGTACCCAGATGGATTTGCCCTACGTCTACTGGACTCTTACCACGCCGTTTGCAACCATCATCGGCCTGTTCTCGAACGTGGGCGAAACGGAAGGAGAAATTCATCCCGACCAGATTGCCTGGTTTAAGGGAGAATTGAAGGCCGCCGATCCCAAGCTAGCCTTAATCGTAACGGTTCATCATCCGCCGTTTTCCGGGGACACGGAGCACTCGGGGAGCAGCGCAGTCGATCAGGTGCTATCGGAGAGCTTCAAAGCAGCGAAACGATATCCCAATCTGATTTTGTCGGGGCACGTGCACAACTATCAGCGCTTCACCAACGTGGTTCAGGGTCCGCAGGGCTCACTGCAGATTCCCTGCATCGTGGCCGGAGCCGGGGGCTATACCAAACTCAGCCCGCTCCAGCAGATTAATGGCGCGAATCCCAAAGCGCCGCTGGCGCTGCCAAACGGCCTTACGCTGGACCAGTATGATCAAAAAAACTTCGGCTTTTTACGACTGGAAGTCCGCCAGAACCAGATTGCAGGAACTTATTTTTCGGCTCCGTATGTCGCCGGCGGAACGCCAACCGCCAAGGTGGTGGATAGTTTTGTGATCGATCTAGTCAAGCACACGGTAAAGACGGTGCCTGCCGGCGGGACTGGCGGCACGGCGCCTGCGCGACTGAAGACAAGAACCGCGCCGCGCCGGGCAAAAAGGCGCTAGAGGTCAGCGCTTCAAGGATTGAGCACGACCTTGCCGAACATCTGGCTCTTCTCGAGATATTCGTGGGCTGCGCGGATCTCGCTGAGAGGGAATATTCGGTCGACCACTGGCTTCAGCCGGCCGGCGAAAATGTGCCCAAGAACTTCGTGCAACTCGCCCATGGTTCCCATGTAGGAGCCGAGCAGCGTCAACTGCCGGGAAAACAGATGGCGCAAGTCAATCCCAACGCTTTGTCCAGTGGTTGCCCCGCAGGTTACCAGCGTGCCTCCGTTCTTGAGAGACCTGATGCTCTCATCCCAGGTCGCCACGCCCACGTGCTCGACCACGATATCGACACCCTCTTTATTCGTGATCTTGCGAACTTCTTCAGAGATCTTTTGCTTGTAGTGGTCGATGCCGTAATCGGCGCCGAGTTCGCGGCCTTTCTGCAGCTTGGCTTCGTCGCCCGCAGTGGTGATCACGCGGCAGTGAAAAAATTTGGCGATCTGGATCGCAGCGATGCCAACCCCGGAGCCCGCTCCCAGCACCAGGACAGTTTGGCCGGGACGAATTCCAGCACGTCCCACGAGCATATGCCAGGCCGTCACAAAAACCAGAGGCACGCTGGCGGCCTGATTGAAATCGAGCGAATCAGGAATAGGAATCACGTTGGTCGCGGGTGCTGCGATCAATTCGCAGTCGCCTCCGTCGACACCGTTGCCCACCACGGTAAATTCGCGGCACTGGTTTTGCAGCCCGGTGACGCACTTCGCACAACGCCCGCAGTAGTGCATCGGCGATAGCAGCACGCGCTGGCCGGCCTTGAATCCGCTAAGGTATTCGCCAGCTTCCACTACTTCGCCCGCGATATCGCTGCCCAGAATATGGGGCAGCTTTACTCCCGGCAGCCCCTTGCGCACCCACACATCCAGATGGTTCAGGGCGCAGGCGCGTATCCGCACCAAGACTTCATCCTTGCGCGGTTGGGGATCGGGAATTTCCTCGTAAGTCAGGACGTCGGGGCCACCGAATTGATGAATGCGGACAGCTTTCATAGAGGCATCCCTAAAAATAAAACCGACGCAGCGGCGCGATGACCGAATTCATCGACGCAGAAAAGAAAAGTCTCCAGGGGCTAAAAGCCCCCGACTTTTGTCGAGGGGTAATCGGCACGACTTAAAGTCGTGACCTTCCCGGCCGGTTCCGATAACAGTTCTACCACAGACGAGCATCCCGTATACCAGGGCCTTTCTTTGCGAGCTTGCGGTTTGACGCCCCCCTGTTAATCGACTGATAATCAAGGCTGCCGGTTCTTCCCGAACTATGGATATCTACGAGGAGATCGTGCAGTTGCGGCGCGAGGGGCGGCGAGGCGCGGTGGCTACGATCGTCAACGTGCGGGGCTCGATCCCTTCCTTTAAGACGGCAAAAATGCTGGTGCGCGACGACGGCTCGATTGTAGGCACGATTGGCGGAGGCTGCGTTGAGGCCGACGTATGGCAGGCGGCGCGCGAGGTGATGGAATCGGAGAAGCCGCGCAGCATGACCTTCGATCTGAATCAGGATCCGAAGTACGATGCCGGGTTGGTTTGCGGGGGAACGTTGGAAGTATTCATTGAGCCCGTTTTACCTCCAGCGATACTTTATGTATTTGGGGCAGGTCACGTTGCTTTTGGACTTTGCAGGGTCGCGGCTGGTGCCGGTTTCGAGGTTGCGATTGTCGATGACCGCACTTCGTTCGCCACCAAAGAACGGTTTCCTGCCGCTCGCGAAGTTTATGCGCTTGATTTCGACGAGGCTACCCAGAAACTTGATCCGGACGAGAGTTCCTATATTGTGATCGTGACCCGGGGGCATCGAGACGACATGCGCATCCTGCGCTGGGCGGTGCAGACGCGGGCGCGGTATGTGGGAATGATCGGCTCGAAGCGCAAGGTGATCGAGATATTCAAAACGCTGCGGAGCGAAGGATTGCCCGCTCATCTCTTCGACCGAGTGCATGCTCCGATTGGTCTTGACATTGGCGCCATCACGCCAGAGGAGATCGCGGTCGCGATTACGGCAGAGTTGATTGCGATCCGCCGCCAGGCCACGGCCGCACTGCCCCACCTGAGTTGGTTCCGTTCGCAGGAATCTCCTGCCAGGCCAAACGGGGCGCCGGACCCGGCCCTCGAAGAGCACGAGTAGGTGATCCGAATGGTCGCAAGAACGTACTCGCCGTGCGTATTCGGAGATCAATCGCCAGGTTCCACGTCTCGATGATTCGCATTTCGATCATTCTCTAGCCGAGAGATTCTGACATCTCCTCTAAAGAGCGACGAATTCGCATTATTCCTGTTATCTTCGCAGCATGACCCGCAGCATGACCCGCGCTCCCAGCTTCGCTGGCGTGATCCTTGCCGCCGGGGAGTCGTCGCGCATGGGGACCGAGAAGGCCTTGCTCCCCTGGCCGCCGAAGGCCGAAGGGCAGGCGCTTTCGAGTGAGACGTTTCTCTCGGCGGCGATTGCTTCTCTGGCGCCAGCCACAGAATTCGTGGTGGTTGTGGTGGGAAAGAATGAAGCTGCGCTGGCGCCGATGATTTACGCGCAGGGAGCTTCTCTTGTGGTCAATCCGGACCCGGGGCGAGGACAGTTCAGCTCTTTACAGACCGGCCTCCATGAAGTTCTAAATCACGGCCGGGATGCGGCCATGATCACCCTGGTCGACCGCCCACCGGTGCGACCCGCGACTATTCAAACTTTGCTTAAAGCCTTCGAAGCTGCCGATCATGAGATCTGGGCGGTGGTGCCAGAGTTTTCCGGACAGCACGGCCATCCGTATCTGGTGGGCCGCGAGATGATCGCGGCCTTTCTCCGCGCGCCGGCGACGTCGGTTGCCCGCGACGTCGAACACCAGTATCAGGAACGGATTCAATACCTCGCGGTCGACGATCCTCTGGTGGTTCTTAACATCAATACTCCGCAGGACTACGCGGAACTTCTGGCGCGAACTTATTGAGTCAACCCCTGAGTCAACGCGCTGATACAACGCCCGATACGACGCCGTTTGATAGTCTTTGGAACTACGCTCTGCCCAGACAGGTAACGCGTGGCGCGATTGCGCCTTGCCGCTGAAACACGTTATTGTCGTGAGATGAAGATGGACGCGGCCGACACACAGACCTTCAAGCCTGCCACTAGCGAATTCCTCGATGCGGTTGTTAGTCCTCAACCTAGCGTGGCCGCCTTTGATTGCGACGGCACGCTCTGGTCCGGAGATGCCGGAGAGCGCTTCTTTGACTGGGAAATGAAACAGGACGAAATGGTTGCGGAACTTCGGGATCACGGTGTGCTCCCTGAGTCGATGCGCGAGCGCTACGCCGCCTATAAGCGCGGCGAGGTCGATGAAACCACGATGTGCGGCGAAATGGTGACCATGCACAAAGGCATCGCGGAATCGAAGTTGATGGCCGCGGCAATTGCTTTCTTCGACGAGTTTTTTATCGACCTGATTTTTGCCGAAATGCGGGAGTTGGTGCGACGGCTCCAGGAAAATAATTGCGAAGTGTGGGTTGTTTCTTCTTCCAATGAATGGGTGATTCGGGCTGGAATGAGGCACTTCGGTATTGCGGAAAATCGTATTCTGGCGGCGAAGGTGGAACTGCAGCGCGGCGCGGCTACCGACCGTCTGGTAAGAGTGCCCTCCGGCACCGGCAAGCCGCAGGCTCTTCGCGAAGTCGTCGGGAAGGGAATCGACGTGGCCTTCGGAAATGCCCGCTGGGATACGGAAATGCTGGCGATGGCGCAGCGGGCTTTTGCAGTCAATCCGAATCCGGATCTCGAATCCACCGCGAGGAAACGGGGATGGAAGATTTATTTTCCTGAGGCAACCAGAGTTCAAAGATAACAGCCCGGCAAGGGTTCACGATTACAATTGCCTTCCATGTATTCCGCGCAGCTCCTTGATCATTTCCAGCATCCGCGCAATGCGGGAGAGATTGCGCAGGCCGACGCAGTGGCGGAAATTGAAAATCCCGCCTGTGGAGATGTGTTGCGCATTTCTTTGAAGACCGGCCCTGGTGTTGTTACTCAGGCCCCGATAACCCGAGTTTCCATAACCCAGGTTTCCATAACCCATGTTTCCATAACCCAGGTGAAATTCAAGGCCAAAGGCTGCGTGGCGGCAATCGCTTGCGGCTCGGCGCTGACAGAACTCGTGGAGGGCAAGACTGCGGAGCAGGCCAGGAAGCTGACCGGCGAGGATGTGATTGCCGCAGTCGGCGGACTGCCGCAAGGCTCAAGCCACGCCGCGCAATTGGCTCTGGATGCGCTGGCGGCTGCCCTGGGCCAGCTTAAAGTGTGAGTCAATCTTCATGCCATCGATGCACAACCCGCGGCGCATTGTATGTTTACAGCCAAGCGCGACCGTGATTCTTGCCGATCTTGGCGAACTGGATCGCGTGGTTGCGTGCACGAAGTATTGCGCGGATGTCGTTCCGGAGATGGCCAGCTCTTCCCGTACGATCTTGAGGGACTCCTGGACCGCGGATGCCCGGGAAATCATCGCGGTGCGGCCGGAGCTCGTCATCGCCTCCGTACCCTATCAGGAGAAGGCGGTGATCGAAATTCTGAAGTCGGGCGCGCGTTTTCTGGGGTTGGCCCCCAAGAGCCTCGCCGATATTTACGGCGACATCGCAACGATTGCAGGCACCGTGGGAGCGAGTGAGCGGAGCGAGCTTGTGATCGCGGGCATGAAGGAGCGAATCGAAGAGGTGCGCCTTCAAACCGCGGGCCTGCCGCGGCCACGAGTTTTTTGCGAAGAGTGGGGCAAGCCATTGATCGCCTCTCAAGGGTGGGTAGCGGAGCTGGTGGAGGCTGCAGGGGGTGCGTTCCTGGGCGAACCGGGAAGGCAGATTTCGAGCGAGGAAGTGGCTCACCTGGATCCCGAAATTGTGGTGGCGGCCTGGTGCGGAGCGGGCGACCGAGTTCCGCTGGAGAAACTTGTCGCCGATCGCCACTGGCAGGGAATTTCCGCCGCCCGTAGTTTGCGGGTCTATTGCTTGCGGGACGAGTACTTGAACACTCCCGCTCCCACGCTTCTCCACGGCCTCGACGCCCTGGTCTTTGCTATTCATCCCGAGGTCTCTTTCCCTGCCGTGGCCAAGGGAATCCGTCAGATTACTGAGGTCACGTCTTCCACAGCCGCGAAGCTGCCGAGTCTGAGTTAAGATTCCTCTCATGCCGGTCACAAGTCGAATCGAAGAAGTCCAGATTGAGATCTCAGAAATGGCCGCCGTCGAACGCAGCGCCGGCGACCTGATGCAGGGCCTCTGCAAGCTATTGCACGACCGAATGCTTAAATACAACTGGGTGGGCTTTTATCTGCTCGAGCCCGGAGCCAAACCGCCGATGCTGGTGCTGGGCGCCTTTGTAGGTGCGATGACGCCGCACACGCGGATTCCACTGCACCAGGGCATATGCGGGGCTGCCGCCTCGAGCGGGAAAACTATTGTGGTGGATGACGTGAGCAAGGATCCGCGCTACCTAGCCTGTTCTCTGGAAACAAAGTCGGAGATTGTGGTGCCGATTTTTGTGGCGGGGCAGGTAGTGGGCGAGCTCGACATCGATAGTCACTTCGCCGCTGCGTTCGGAGAGAACGATACGAAACTCGTGCAATACTGCGCCGAAGTGGTGGGGAAGAAGCTGGAGCGCTCGCAGTGAAAGAAGAAAAGCGCGGAACCTTATGAAGCGGGTGGTCGCAGCCGTGATCGAGAAGGACGGCAAGCTGCTGGTATGCCAGCGCACGCGCCATCAGACCATGCCGCTCAAATGGGAATTTCCCGGGGGGAAGATCGAGCCCGGCGAGCAACCGCGTGACGCCCTCCGCCGCGAACTAGAAGAGGAGTTGGGAATCCAGGCTCAGATTGGCGACGAGATCGCCCGCCTGCAGCACGCTTATCCCAATGGGGCCACGGTCGAGCTGCGCTTCTATATTATTCGCGAGTACGAGGGTGAGATTGAGAATCGGATCTTTCGCGATCTGCAGTGGTCCGCTCCCGGAGACTTGCCTTCTTATGATTTTCTGGAAGCGGACGCCGCGCTGGTCAAGGACTTAGCGGCGGGCCGGCTTATCTGAAGTGAATTCGCAAAAGATCTCGAGCCGACAAACGCGCGTTATGCCGGCGCTAGTTTGCCTAGCTGCCGCTTCTCAGGGTCCAGAACCAGGCCATCGTCAATCCGATCATTACGATTGTGGTCAGCCAGGCTAAGGCGTTGAAGAGCCTTGTGTTCACGTACTCGCCCATAAGTTCTTTCTTGTTGATCAGCAGCAGCATGAAGATCAGTACGAAGGGTAGGACCACTCCGTTGACTACTTGCGAGAGCACGGCAATTTTTATCAGCGGGAGACCCGGGATGAGAAGGACTGCGGCGCCGGCTACGATCAGCAGGGTGTACAGCCAATAAAAGAATGGAGCTTCGTTGAACTTCAGGTCGACTCCGGATTCGAAGCCGAGTCCTTCGCAGACCGTGTAGGCGGTGGAGAGGGGGAGGATCGATGCGGCGAAGAGCGAGGCGTTGAAAAGGCCTACGGCGAAAAGGATGTAAGCGTATTGTCCGGCGAGCGGTCTGAGGGCCTGGGCGGCGTCGGCCGCGTACTTGATATCGCGATAGCCATGCACATATAAAGTTGCGGCGCAGGCTACGATGATGAACCAGGCGACCACGTCAGTGAAAATGCAGCCGGTGATTACATCCCAGCGTGAAGCTCTTAGGCCGCGTTTGGTTACGCCTTTCTCGACGATCGAGGCTTGCAGGTAGAACTGCATCCAGGGCGCGATGGTGGTTCCTACCACACCGATCACCATGAATAAGTAGGCCTGCTGGCGAAAAGCGCTCAGCGCGGGCGGTTTGAAGGTCGCGATCGCGGCGTCGTTCCACGGAGGATGGGCGAGCACTCCGGCAAAGATATAGGTGATGTAGAAAAATGAAGCTGCGAGGAAGACTTTTTCTACGCTTTTGTACTGGCCCTTTACTACGATGAGCCACACTATGACGGCGCAGACTGGAACCGTTACGTAGCGCGAGAGGCCGAAGAGTTCAAGGCTGGTGGCGATGCCGATGAATTCAGTGACTACGTTGCCGAAGTTGGTGATTAGAATTCCGAGCATCATGAGGAAGGTGATGCGCAGGCCGAACTCTTCGCGAATCAGGTCGCTCAGGCCTTTGCCGGTGACCGCGCCCATGCGGGCGCTCATCTCCTGGACCACGATCAGGGCGAGGGTGACGGGGATCATGGTCCAGAGCAAAAGCAAACCGTATTGCGCGCCCGCCTGCGAATAGGTGAGGATGCCGCCGGCGTCGTTATCGACGTTGGCGGTGATGATGCCCGGGCCGACCACAGCCAGGAACAGCAGAACTCGACTCTTCCAGCCTTTGAACTTCCTCATGCGGAAACTTCAGGGAGATAAGAATTAAAGCACCGTGGCCGGGGATGCGGTGCGCAATCCGGCGGAAGGCCGCATCAGGATACATGGTGAGTGCTGGGGCGGGATAGGGAAAATCACAGTTGGGGATAAAGAATCGGCTTCCGGCTTCCGGCGGCCGGCTCCGTAGCACACTCGGATGTTTTCGCTGACGTCGGCAGCCGGACGCCGGGTTAAGATGTTGGTGGGATTTTCAAAAAAGAATGAGCAAGAATTCTGCGCGCATCTTTTATTCGTTGATTGTTGTCACGATCGTTCTGCTGGATCGCTGGAGCAAGCGACTGGTAGCGCAGCGTATTTCTCTTTATACGCACATCCAGATCATTCCCGGGTTTTTCCGGCTTACGCACACCGAGAATACGGGCGCGGCCTTCAGTTTGTTTGCCGACTCGCCGGCGCCATGGAAGACGGAGATGCTGATTGCGTTTTCGGTGGTGGCGCTGGTGGTGGTATCGCTTTTGCTTTGGAAGAACAACCCGGCCCACGTGGTTAGCGGCGTCGGGCTGTCCCTGATCATGGGCGGAGCTTTAGGGAATCTCTGGGATCGCTTGACCAGCGGGCGAGTGGTGGACTTTTTGCTTTTCTACGTGCGGCGCTATCAATGGCCGGTGTTCAATCTGGCGGACAGCGCGATTGTGGTGGGCGCGAGTTTGCTGGTACTGGAGATTTTATTTAGTAGTTCGCACCGCGCGGCGACTCGCACGCCAACGGATTTGTGAAAAACAACCAGCCTGCGATCCATTGGGTTTGGAGCTTACGGGGTACCGTAGAGCTGTTTGTACAGACTGGCGTTGCGCAGAATAGCCTGCACGTACTCTCTCGTTTCGGTGAAGGGAATCGATTCGACGAACTCCTGGGGGTCGCGGTATTTGCCTTGGGCGAGCCACTCGTCGACTCTCTCGGAACCGGCATTGTACGCGGCTAGCGCATACTCGAAGGACCCGCCGAATTTATCGACCATGCCGCGAAAATAGCGCGTGCCCAGTTGCAAATTCACTGCCGGTGTATAGAGCTGGCTGGCATTGTAGCGTTTTAACTTTTCTTCTTTGGCTACGGCTTTGCCGGTCTTCGGGAGCAATTGCATCAGACCTATAGCGTTGGCACGGGAGACGGCGTTGGGATTGAATTCGGATTCCTGGCGGATCAGCGAGGCTACCAGGTAGGGGTTGAGTCCATTGGCGGCGGCGGATCGCTTGAGATCGTTCCAGTAAGCTTTTGGAAAGAGCGCTTCCCAATACTTTCGCGGAAGATCTGGAATATCGAGTGAGAAATAATTGGGCGTGGAACGCTTCATGAATTCGATGGCGCGATCATAGTGTCCGGTTTCGACGTAGAGCTGCGCGGTTTCGGCCGGGCCCCAGCTTCCGCCATCGGCCGCAGTGGCGGCTTGCAGCTCGCGGACCGCGAAATCGACCAGGCCGCCGTTGCCCAGCAACTCAGCCTTCTGCACGTGAAGTTCGTCGATTGGAGGCTCGGAGTCTTCTACTTTAAGGTTGCTCTCGAGGGGCGGGACACGATCGAGCAGAGCGTAAGTTGTGGTGGTGTCAGCGGCGGGGGGCAGGTGCTGCATACGCTCCCGGGCTAACTCGGCGTAATAGAAATTACGATAGCGATCGGAGAGTTTTTGATAAAAGGCGCGCGCCATTAACGGTTGATTGTCTTCTTCGGCCAGGCGGGCTCGCCAATAGAGCGCGGCGGGAGTCTCGGCGCCCGAGGGGTAGACGGCGATCTGTTCTTCGAAGGCCTTTTTGGCCTCGTCGTTGCGTCCCTGGCGCAGGATCAGCCAGGCTGCCTTCCAATGCACGTAAGAGGCGCGGGTGCCCGTAGGGAAGCGTTGCTGAGCTTCGCGATAGGCGTCAAGCGCCTGATCGTATTCGTGATGCACAAGATGAAGATTGGCAGCGGAGAGCAGGGCTTGCTCCAGCCATGAACTGGCCGGGGATGACTGCCGCATTTCTTCGACTGTGCGGTAGAAAGTATCGTTGTCGTTGGAGGCGAAGGCGATTTGGCCAAGCAGATACAAGCGCTGAGCATTTTGTTCGCCGTTAACTGCGGGAAGCGCCGCGAGGACTTGTTTCGCGTCGCGGTTGCGGCCGCCGCGATGCAGGGAATCGGCAAGGTCCAGTTGCATCGCCGGCCGTTCGGTGAGGCTGACCTCGTTCGTGAGAGCGCGATATTCGTCGGCGGCTTCGGCATAGCGTTTGCGAGCCACGAGGGCCTCGGCTCTTACTTTGCGCTGAGAGGTCGTGGGCGGCGGAATCGAGGGCAGCTTTCTCAGTTCGGCGAACGCTGGATCGGCTTCTCCGCTGGCGGGCAGGGTGTAGTAGATATTCTCGAAGATCTCAGCCGCCTTGGCGTTTTCTCCCGACGCAGCGTAAGCACGGCCCAGAACCAATTCCAGGTCGGGGCGTATCGGAGTACGGACTTGCTCCAACACTGAGGCGGCTTCGCCCGCCTGGCCTTCCTGCAGAAGAACGTTCGCGTAACAGACGCGGGCGTCGCGAACCAGCAGAGAATCGGGATGGGCTTTGGCAAAGTCTGCGAGAGTGGCGAGGGCCTCGGCGGTGCGTCCGGTTTGCAAATACGATGTGCCGAGGTAGTAGGCAACGTAGTCGCCCAGGTCTCCGGCGTGGAGTTTTGCCCGGCTCAGGGCGTCGATAGCTTTGGCGTAGTCATGATCGAGGACATGGGCGTAGCCCAGGACGAGCCAGGCCAGAGCGCCGGCGTCTTCTTTGGAATGGGCACGGGCGTAGGTTTGGACTCCGGCGTAGGCAGGAAGAGTGCGATCCTGCAAAAGCTGTTGCGCCATGGGACGCAGGCTGGTCGAGGCTACAAAGGCTTGCCGCATGCGGCGCACGCGCGGGGATACGGTGTGCGTTTTTTTGGCGTTGGTGTAGTGGCGCTTGGCGGAGGAAGGTGAAGTTTTTGAGCTTTTTGTGGCGGGATGGGCTGCGGGCTTTGTGGATTTAGTGTCTGACGAGCCCGCAGAAGGCGCAGTTTGGGCGGTCTGGTTGGCTGCGGAATCTTCTTGTGAAGAATTGGCTGTGGACGAGGCCTGCGACTGCACTTCTGCTGATGCCAGCAGAGCGCCAAAGACCCCGCAGAAAACTGCGGCTGCGATTACCCACCAGCGCTTGGAGATGAATCGAACCACTTTTACTTCTCGCGCGACTGCCACAGAACCCTAATGTGTAAACCTTTCCCAGCGCTGAAGGGCTGGGCGATTATCGGTCGCCACTCGGGGGCTGGACTGGTTGCGGAATCTATTCTCACTTAATTTAAATTCCTGATCCCTAATGGCGGAAATTCGGTCCCATGATGGTTGCGTCGTCTTCGGCCAGGCTGCGCAGCAACTCGTGCTGAAAATAATCTCCGGTGGCGGCCACGGTGGTGCCGTAGCGCTTCTGAAACGTGCCTCGGCTCTTGTCTATGTCTTCCTTGAGACGGTCGTACAAATCCTTGTTGCGGCGGCCCTCGGCGACCTTGGCCTGATTGTAGAGCTTGATTTCGTCGACCAGCAGGCGGGCGAAGCGTTGCGCCTTGCGGTGAACGTCGGCGTCCTGGGGAGAAAGGCCAGCCCATGGGTCGGCGGCGGCGGCCGGAGCGGCTGCGGAAGACGCCGCCGCCGCGCGTGCCGGTTCAACCTCGACTACTTCGGCCGCAGACTCATGCTGCGCAGGCTCGGAATGAGCTGGCTCCGGAACCGCCGGGGTTATGGGGACGTGCTTCGGACTGTGCGAGGCGAAGGGGTCGGAGAAGGATGAAACGGTCTGAACGGGAGGAGCCGGCAACTGTGTCGGCGCCGGAGCGTGAGCCATCGAGCTTGCGGCATCGGCGTCGCCTTTCGCGGTTTGCTTGCGAAGAGAGGTTACTTCGAGCCATGCGCCGGTCGCGAGGACCAGGAGTTCCAAGGCGCTGGCATTCAGCGCGCCGTCGTCGCCGCCATCGGCATAGATGAGTGCGGCTACTTTGTCTTTGAGAGTCAGCGGCAAGATCAAGACTTGCTCGTTTGCAGGACTCCCGAATAATTCTACGAAGCGGCCCTCCATCTCGGCGATGTTGCCGGGCGTGGCTACGCGATTCTGGTAAGCGTGGGCCGCGGGGCCCGAGTGCAGGTCGAGAGGAAGATCGGTAATCGCTTCGTCGGCGCCGAAGCCGCGGGCCTGCCATCCGGAAGCCACTCCCGATTTCACTACGAAGAGAGCGATGCGCGAGCAGTGGGCGCTGCCATGATCGAGCAACGCGCGCAGGATTTCTTTTTGCGTGTTGCCGCCGTGGATGTGAGCGACGGCTTCCACCAGAGAGCTGGAACCCTCGTGGGGCGCAGCAGCGGACGGCTTTCCGGGAGCCGGCAAATTTTCCAGAACATGGTGCACGATCTGCGCCTGCAGCTTTGGCATAAGCTCATGCATGGAGTGAGCCACGGCCTGCTCAATCGCCTGCTTGATCTCCGAGTGCTGGGCGTCGCCTGTGCGTTCTGCGTTGTGTTCTGCCATGTCGAAAAACCGATTATCTCCGGGAATCGCGCATGTCTCCTCGCAAGTGGCCCGGGAAGAAGGGCCTAAGTGCTGATTATACGGCACTTGTGGGGGTGTCCCAGAGTACTTCGGGACGTGTTCGACCGCGCAGCCCTTGCTTCTTTGACTGTATCGCAATTCGGCGTCGGAGCGAAATCGGAAAGCGGTTGAGCAAAGTCACAGGTTACCAAGTAGAATAACAGTTCGCTTTTCAAACGTAATTCAAAATACTGCATCGCCGAGAGAATGGGAGCCATCCAAAACAAACTAGAAGGGCCTGTCAGTGATGAACTGACGCTGGTGCGGGCCGCCAAGGGAGGCGACGATTCGGCTTTCGAAGAGCTGGTTCGGCGCTACGATCGCAACGTTTTTCGGATCGCGCAACACATCACGCAGAATCGCGAAGACGCGGAAGATGTGGTGCAGGAAGCGTTCCTGAAGGCGTACGGCAACCTGGCGAAATTCCAGGAGCAGTCGAAGTTTTACACCTGGCTGGTACGCATCGCGGTAAACGAAGCCCTCATGAAGTTGCGCCGGCGCAAGCCGGAGCGCACGGTTTCGCTCGACGAAGATATAAAGACCGAAGACGATTCTCTGCCGCGAGAGATCGCCGACTGGACGCCGAATCCGGAGCAGCAGTACAGCCAGGCGGAGTTGCGGGAGATTTTGAGTAAGACGATCCAGGGCCTGCCCCCGGGCTTTCGGACCGTGTTTGTGCTGAGAGACGTGGAGGGGCTTTCGACCGAGGAGACGGCGGCGGCGCTGGAGTTGAGCGTGCCGGCGGTGAAGTCGCGGTTGTTGCGGGCTCGCCTGCAACTGCGCGAGCGGTTAGGAAGATACTTCCAGAAACGCGAGAGTGGAGATGGCGACCAGTGAAATGTTCTGAGTTTTTGACCGAGCTGACCAACTATCTGGATGGCGTTCTCGACAGCAATACGAAAGTCGAGTTGGAGAATCATCTTTCCTGGTGCCACAACTGCTACGTGGTCTGTGACACGACCAAGAAGACCATTGAGATCTATCGCGACTCTCAGCTCTACGAATTGCCCGAAGACCTGCGCGGTCGGCTCCGCTCGGCCATCATGACCAAGTGCCAGCAGCATAAGAAGCGCGGTCCGGGGAGCGTTTAGGGCCTCTCACGAGTCCTCGTCTGTTACCTTTCCGTTGAGCGGGTTATTGAGGTTGTCGGCGGCTTGCGGAAAAGGCAAGAAGCGTCGATAGAGGGTTGCGGCAGAAGAGCGTTTAGGGAGCTTGCCTGCTCGCTGATTTTGTTCTCAAGATCGTTAAGACGATCTCCCCACGGATAGTCGCTGATGCCATCGACGCAAATTCCCGCGATGACCACGTTGTCCTGGTTCACGGAACTGAGAGGAAAGCAGGCGATCCGGTTGTAGTGATGCTCGCCTCCCCGTGGAGTGTCATAGTATTTGCAATCACCTGGTTTGGTTGGATCGCGAATATCTGAGCAGTACTTTCTCTCCCCATCCAAGATAGCGGCCGCGACCAGCGAGCCTGGTACCTTTCCTGCTCCTGGCTCATACAGGGGCAGCGATTCTCTTCTAACTTCCCTACCCACTTGCACCACCGTGATGACCTTGTCCGCGTTGATGACCTTCTCGGCGTTAAGCATGTGCAAGCTCATACCCAACGGCCCCAACTCAGGAAACTCTGCCCGGACCATGGTGTGGATCTGGGAGACGATCTTCGTGATCGCCTGGTCGCGGATCACGAAGGGGGAAACCTCGTCGGCACTGTCGGTGGCGAGGTCCTTGGCCACGGAGCTAATCTCGGCAATTGCCTTTGCTGCTTCCTGCGCTTCAACCTCGCGAACAAGATGCGCGACCAGGCAGCTATCGACCAGAACGACGAATAAGATGACCAGCCACAGGCCGATTTCGATGACCCGCTTCCATTTTTTCTTCTCCTTTTCCTTCCCCATGGGCTGATCGAGGTAGCCTCGCACCATCCAGATTGCCAGAGGCACAATGAGGTACGACGAAAAGTGGAAAACCAGAAGCACACCCTCACCCACGAAGCTGAGGCTGGCCAACGGCTGCATTTCGGCCAAAACATGCCATCGCCACCATGGCCAATGGCGGGCTGACAGCCAAGCAGATAACGCGACGGCCGTTAGCGCCAAGACCACTAAAAATGCCGTTTTGGACGGTCTTCGATATAGCCGGTAGAGCGTGCCCAGCAACAGAATCATGGCCATTACCACCACGGACCAAGCTGCAACGGTGGAGCTGACCACGAGCAGGCACAGGGCGGAAACCAGGGGCAGGAGTTGCGCTGGGAGCATTGGCTTTCACCTTTCGTCGGATAAGACACTGGGCGCCACGGAGGTCCCTGGGTGGAATCCCGGGGTACCGTCGAGTGGCTATTGCGTCGTCTGGCGCGATTTGACGAATCGAGAGGGAAGTGAGTGGGCCGACGACTGTGGAAGGAATTACACTCCTAAAGATGAGTGCAGGTCAACAACTTCTAGCCATTGATCGCATATAATGGTTTCCACGGCTTGGCCCGCTGGGGTGCTGTATGTTCTGTCTTCGGAGTCTGACCCTCCTCGTTTTCTCTTTATCGTTGGCGGCATTCTTTGCGTTCGGGCAGGATGGTAGTTTGAGAAAAACCCAGGCCCGGCCTTCCGATTCCGCATCTGCGCCCACTGCCGAAAGCCCTGCTGTTCAAGCGCCTCCGCAGCCCATCCCTCCGAACGCCCCGCACATCTCCAGGCAAACTCGCCTCGAAATCATTCGCGACTTCGAAACCCAGCTGGTGTATTCGCGGACGGCCTTTCCCATGGGGATGAAGGGACTGCAACTGAGAGATGGCGTGATTACTCCCAACGGCGAAGAGATGCGGCAGGCTCTCGCCTTATACGGACCGGCGGTGAAGCCAGGCGAACCGGCCCAGATTTCCTTTGTGCAAATCAAGGAAGACCATATTCATTTCGAGATTAACGGTGGGCCGATACGGCGAAAAAAGTGGTATCAGCGAGTGGAGATTTCCGGCGCCAACGGCGCGCCGGTGCAGACTTCTCCAAACGAGCCCCAGAACAATCCGCATGGTTCTTATGTGGATCTTTATTTTGCCAAGTATGTGCCGGAGATGGATGCGAAGCAGCTGCGCGGGCTGCTTTATCCGGTACTGGACTTCAATGCACACAGTAGAGAGCAGGCTTATCTGGATACGATTCCGCCGAAGGCAAAAGAGGCAATCCTGGCGCATCATGTGCTCGTGGGGATGAATCAGGAGATGGTGTTGCACGCCAAAGGCAAGCCTCCGAAGAAGGTCCGGGAGCGCGACGGGGATACGGAATACGAAGAGTGGATTTACGGCGAGGCTCCGGCGGATGTGGATTTTGTGCGCTTCGTGGGCGATGAAGTGGTGCGGGTTGAGACCATGAAAGTTGGCGGTGAAAAGATTGTGCGCAGCGAGAGGGAAGTGGTGCTCGAGCAACCAGAGCGCGAGGCCAAGAAAGAAAAAGAACCGCAGGAGCGGCCGGCGAACGCTCCCAGTTTGCGCCGTCCGGGGGAGGCCGCGGAGGATGTGCCCAAGCCGGCCAACGGGGCTACGCCGATGCCGCCTCCACCGCCGCCGGATTTGCCGCAGCCTGGGGGCGGTCCGGGGTTTGTCCCTTCGCTTTAGTCGGCTCTAAAAGTCGCGACCCTCGTCTAGCGTGTGGCTACGGTTGCGCCGATGTCCGCGAATGAGAACTGCAGTGCTACGTTAGGAAATTCCTTTCCGTCGACCTCCACGTAGGGATACACAAAATAGTTCAGCGGCTTGCCCTCCTGCGGCGGATTCAGGCGCAGGTCTCGGCCCATGCTGAATTGCATGCGGTTCACGTCATGCGAGCCAAAGAAATAGTCCCGCTTTTCGGGATGCTTCCAAGCTTCGGAGATATCGACCGGAATCCAGCCTTTGCCGTCGACATAGAAATCGGACCAGCAATGATAGCCGGCGATCTCGGCGGAATGCTTGTCGGGGGGAAGAGGAAATCCAATTTCGAAGCGGGCCGGAATGCCTTGCGAGCGGGCCATGGCGATGAACAGGGAATGAAAGTCGGTGCAGTTGCCTTTCTTGGCGTCGCACGCATAGAGAACATCGCCGTGTCCCCAGCCGGTTCCGGTTTTGTCGTAGCTCATGGTAGTGAAGACGTAGTCGTAGATGGCGCGGGCTTCGTCCAGCGGCTGCGTCTTGCCTTCAGTAACTTTCGCGGCCAAGCCGGCGGGCAATCCAGTTACAGGCACAAGGACATCGGGTTGAAGGTCCTGCTGTCTCTCCGATGCTGACAGTGAAGCAGAAGTGAGGTGCGCCGGAGTGAGCGCAAGCGCGAGGCGCTCGTGGCGTATGACGTCGTATTCCACATCGAAGTGCAGCTCGGGCTGCGAGGAACTCGTCTCGGCATAATAGAGCTGGTTACCATATTTCGATTCGGTCGTCCTTTTCAGGGGTAGATCGCCGTGGGCCGAAACGATCTTTACTTCTTGATAGGTGTCAGATTGTGCTGCGGGGATCCAGATGCAAACTCTTTTTCCAGCCGGGAGATTTCTCACGGTGAAAGAGTAGTGGAATGTGAAGTGACGGGGATTCTGAGCGACGCTGGACAGAGCAAGAGCGAAAAATACAGATGGAAATACCCAAAGCTTGCGCAGCATAGGCGGCTTCCTTTTCTTGTTCTCAACTGAGCACTGAGAACCGGGAACTGAGAACTGAGAACTGGTTGGAAACGACACACGGGCGTCTTAGAGGGTGCGCCGTCAAGTAAAGCCGCGCTTGGGTGTGCGCATGGGGATGAAGATACTGGAAGTCAATTCAGCGATGCAATATTGTAGCAAGACAACGAGCCCCCGAAATCCGCAGTCCCTAATTGATTTGTGAAGGTGCCCAAGGGGAATCATCCGGTAGAATCGCTTAATGCCCGTAGCCATCCAATGCCGTGACCTGCGTAAGACCTATGACGGCAAAGTTGAGGCTGTGCGCGGGTTGAACCTGGAGATAAAAACCGGGGAGTGCTTCGGGCTGCTGGGGCCGAACGGGGCGGGGAAGACGACGACCATCGAGATTCTTGAAGGCTTGCTGGAGCCGACTTCCGGCGAAGTTTCGATCTTCGGGCATACGTGGCGCGAGAATGCCCGCGAAATGCGCGAATGGCTCGGCATTTCTCTGCAAGAGACGCGGCTTTCCGAGAAGCTTACGGTTCGCGAAACCATCGAGCTCTTTGCCAGCTTCTATCGCGAACCGCGCTCGGGCGATGAGGTTTTGGAGCAGTTGCAGCTTACGGAAAAAGCTGATGCGTGGGTGGGAAAACTGTCCGGCGGGCAGAGGCAGAGGCTGGCGGTGGCGACGGCGCTGGTGTGCAATCCGAAAATTCTCTTTCTGGATGAGCCGACTACAGGGCTGGATCCGCAGAGCCGGCGGCAGTTGTGGGAGATCGTTCGCGAATTTCAGCGCGCAGGTGGGACCGTGTTGTTGACCACGCATTACATGGATGAAGCCGAGCGGCTGTGCGACCGGCTGGCAATTGTGGATCACGGGCAGATTATTGCGGAGGGTTCGCCGGCGGATTTGATCGAGCGGCTGGGCGGGCATCATGTGGTGGAGTTTGCTGTGGAGGCAAACCTGGGCGGACATTCGGACGGAGCTGAACTAGGGGCCTGGCGCGCGCTGCCCAGCGTGGAATCGGTTCGGGAAGACGACGGCATGATGGCACTGAGCGTGAAGGAACCTCATTTGACGATCCCGGCGCTGCTTGAAGCTGTTGGCAAGCAAGGCAGCAAATTGCAGCGCCTGACAACCCGGCAAGCCAGTCTTGAGGATGTTTTTGTGCGCTTGACCGGAAGACATTTGCGGGAAGAGTGAATCGATGGATGAAAGAAAAAATGCGAATTTAGCGCGACGCTTGTGCCTCGTACTTGCGGGTCTGATCGCGCTTGGAATGCTGGGCGGACGATTCAACGTGGCGCTGGGTGCGGCATCCCAATCTCCGGCAAGCTTTCCTCCGCTGGAGCAGTGGAAGAATGCGGTTCTCGCGGGAGATGCGGCAAACCTTAAGGCGTTCTACAGCACCGACCCGGCGGCTCAGGTTATGGCAAACGGTGTCAAGACCAGCGTGGATGCGGATATCGATTTTTGGCTGGGCCTGAAGGCGCGCAGCATCGAGTTAGAGACGGTTGCAGTTTTGGACCGGCCCAAGGGCACCAGCGTTGTTTTCAAAGCGGTGGTCAAGTTGCCCGATGGCCAGAGTCTGAATGTGACCGATGGACAAATGTGGCGGAAGCAAGGCGCGCAGTGGCGAGTGATCAGCGTCGAGCGAGCGGATGCGCCTCAACTGAAGCAACCCTCCGACATGAATAAGAATATCTATCCCGCGGATGCCGACGCGCAGAAAGAGATTAGAGCAGCCGAAGCACAGGCGGCGAGTGAGCACAGGCGTGTGTTGCTAATCTTCGGGGCCAACTGGTGTTACGACTGCCACGTTCTAGACTTGGCCTTTCAGCGGCCTGATCTTGCGCCGGTTTTGGAGGCGGGATATGAAGTGGTTCACGTCGACCTGGGGCCGGACGAACTCAAGAACGCTGATGTGGTGAAGCAGTTTGATGTGCCTTTGAATAAAGGTATTCCAGTGTTAGCTGTAATCGAAAGCGATGGCAAACTGCTTATGAGCCAGAAGAACGGAGAATTCGAGGACGCGCGGTCGCTTGCTCCACAAGCGTTGCTCGAGTTCTTGAATAAGTGGAAGCCGGAGCCGAAATAATCTCGCGGAAACTTTATGAGTGTCGCTGAACCAACGCCAGTGGTACAGCAGCCGATGCAGAATCGTCGCGTGCGGCGACGGAACGGTCGCTGGTCGGGATATCTTCATCTGCTGGGCGCGCGCATGCTGGAGTTGAAGCGCGAACCGGAGGTTGTGTTCTGGGTCTTCGTTTTTCCGCTACTGCTGGCGGCGGGGCTGGGGATCGCGTTCCGCAATAAGCCCAGCGATGCCTCGTCGGTGGCGATTGTGGCCGGCGCCGGAGCGCAAGAAGCCGAGGTTCTGCTGCAGCGCTTCCGGCACAATTCATCTTTCAAGGTCGATGTGGTGGACGGAGAAGCGGCCCGAAAGGGATTCCGTCTCGGAAAGTATGATCTTGTGATCGAAGCGGACGCTGCGGGTGGGCTGCGCTATCGCTACGACCCGGCGCGGCCGGAGAGTGTGTTGGCTCTGGCTCAAGTGAACGATGCGCTGCAGAATGCCGCAGGACGGAAGGACGTGGTCTCGACCAGGGTAGATACGTCCTCGGAGCCGGGCTCGCGTTACATCGACTTTCTGATTCCCGGCTTGCTGGGGATGAACCTGATGAACTCGGGCATGTGGGGTATCGGGTTTGCGCTGGTGGACATGCGGCAACGGAAACTCCTCAAGCGCTTTGTGGGCACGCCCATGCGGCGGTCGGATTTTCTGCTGGCGCTGATGTCGAGCCGGCTGGTGTTGATGATCATTGAAATCGGATTGCTTCTGACGCTCGGCGTGCTGGTGTTTCACATGAAGGTGTTGGGATCGTTGTTCGCGATTCTTCTGATCGGAGCGATGGGAGCGCTGACCTTTGGAGGAGTGGGACTGTTGACGGCGAGCCGCGCGCAAAAGATCGAGAGCGTAAGCGGGTTGATGAATCTAGTGATGATGCCGATGTGGATTTTCTCCGGCGTATTCTTTTCATATGAGCGCTTTCCGGCAGTGATTCAACCGCTGATCAAGGCGCTGCCGCTGACGGCGCTGAACGATGCCCTGCGCGCCAGCATTCTCGAAGGTACCCCGCTGTTCTTACAATGGCCGCGGCTGCTGGTGTTGGCGCTCTGGGGTGGAATCTCTTTCGTACTGGCGCTGAAGTGGTTTCGCTGGACGTAGCCGCGAGTTTCGCACTAGAGTCGTAAGAAATCCCAAGAACCCGATTGGCGTAAGAACGAAGAGGAGGAGTGCGTGCGGCGAATTCGGTATGCGGTCGCGGCCAGCGTGGATGGATATATCGCGGGTCCGAAGGGCGAGGCAGAGTGGATCATCCTCGATCCCGCGATTGATTTCGGAAAGATGTTCAAAGAGTTCGACACTGTTTTGCTGGGCCGCAATAGCTTCGAAGCCATGGCAAAGGCCGGCCACCGCGCGATATCGGGCTTGCAGACTTTTGTTTTTTCGCGCACTCTGCGGCAGCGCGATCATCCTGATGTGACTATACTGGCCGACCGGTCGGAGGAGATCGTCGCCACACTTCGCCGCGAGCCCGGCAAAGACATCTGGCTGATGGGCGGGGGAACACTATTTCGCAGTTTGCTGGAGGCGAAACTTGTCGATACCGTGGAAGTCTCGGTTGTTCCGGTGCTGCTGGGGGCGGGAATTCCGCTGCTGCCCGCTCCGGCGAATGAGGCGAAATTAGAACTTATCCGCCATACTGTCTACGGTACAGGAATTGTCTCGCTGCAATACGCGGTCAAGACTGAAGCCCAAGTCTAACGCGGTCCCACCAAATAAACATCGGCCTCGTTCGCCAGTTCTGTGACGGTTGCGAACGAGGCCGGCATACGGTGCTTGCGAAAGCATCGGTCGTTTTACGACTTGGCTAGCTTGGCAGCTCTTCGTACTTTTGCCCAGCGTAGCTTTTGCGCTTCGGCTATGCGCCGGCGGGCATCCTTGCTCATAGTTCGTCCTGTCTTCTTGAGCTTGGCGCCGCCCTTGTGACCTAGCGCATCGAGAGCCTTTCCTACTCTTCCCATCTCTATTTCGAGACGAGAGTATTCTCTCCGAAGAGAATCTACAACTTTGTTCATCATCATTACTACCCCCTGGTAGATAAGGCTAACACGGTGGGCGGCGAGCGAACTATCTTAATGATGACTTCTTTCGGAAGAGCAATTGTTGAGAACTAACTAATTTGGAGCTTACTGAACTTATACAGTCCCCACAGTAGACAGGAAGCGCGGAGCCTGGCGAGCCATGACGGTCTGTTCGAAAGAAAATGCGAGGCGGATGAGAGCGGGTTCGCTCCAGGCTCGGCCAAAAAAAGACAGTCCCACGGGCAAGCCGGAAATAAATCCCGCGGTCACATTCAGGTTAGGATAGCCTGCGACGGCGGCGGCATTCGAGCTTCCACCCGCGACGTGATCCCCATTAATCAAATCGGTGATCCAGGCGGGACCGCCCGTGGGGGCGACAATGGCGTCAAGGTGGTACTTGTCCATAGTTGCGTCGATGCCGTCGATTCGGGCGAACTGATGGTTCTTTTCGAGCGCGTCGAGATATGCCTTTTCGGTGAGGGGCCCCTTGGCTTCGGCCTTTATCAACAAATCTTGTCCGAAGTACGGCATCTCTTTCTGCCGGTTGCGATCATTGAAGTCGATGATCTCTTTCAAAGTATGGACAGGAGCATCCGGGCCAAGATTTGCGAGATAAGTGTTCAGGTCGGCCTTTAATTCGTACATGAAGACTAAGAGTTCGCTTTCGTCGAACTTACCGAGGGTTTCAACGTCGGCGGGGTCAACTAGAGTGGCTCCCTGTTTCTTCATAGCGTCGAGGGCGTGTTCCATGAGAGAGTCCACCGCGTCATTGAAGCCAAAGTACTTTCTGGCAACGCCGATACGGGCTCCCTTCAGGCCATTGGGATCGCAAAAGCGCGAGTAGTCGGTGAATGCCTTGCCCTGGCTGGCTGCGGTAGCAGGGTCATTGGAGTCGGCACCGGTAAGCGCGCCGAGCAAAATCGCGGCGTCGCGCACGGTGCGGCACATGGGACCGGCTCCATCCTGGCTGTGCGAGATGGGGATGATGCCGCTGCGGCTGACCAGACCCACCGTCGGTTTAATCCCGGCGATTCCGTTCGAGGATGAAGGGCAGACGATGGAGCCGTCGGTTTCTGTGCCGATGGCGGCGGCGCACAGATTCGCCGATACGCCCGCTCCCGAACCGGAGCTCGAGCCGCAGGGATTGCGATCGACAGCGTAAGGATTTCGGGTGAGGCCGCCGCGGCCGCTCCAGCCGCTGGTGGAGTGACTGGACCGGATGTTGGCCCACTCGCTGAGATTAGTCTTGCCGAGAATGACGGCGCCGGCGCGACGCAACTGCTGCGCTACAAAAGAATCCTTAGCGGGTTTGGAGCCGACGAGAGCGAGCGACCCTGCCGTAGTCATCATCCGGTCGGCAGTATCGATATTGTCTTTGATAAAAACCGGGATGCCGTGCAGTGGGCCGCGCGGACCTTTCGCTTTGCGCTCCTGATCGAGGGCTTCGGCAATGGAGAGCGCGTCAGGATTCAATTCAATCACGCTGTTGATCGCGGGTCCGGTTTTGTCGATCTCGCCGATCCGGGCTGAGTATTTCTCAACCAGAGAGCGAGCCGTGAATTTTCCGGACTTCATTCCGTCCTGCAGAGCAGAGATCGTGATCTCGTCGAGTTCGAAGGGCCTGATGGCAGAGGTTTCGCCGGCTGCGGCAACTGCACGAGGTTCAGTGGGCTTGGCCGACGCAACAGCCCGGGCCGCGCCTAGCGCCGCGTATAGGGGAGTCAAAGTCGTAGCCGCACCGCCGACGAGAGTAGTTCTGAGGAATGAGCGGCGGCTTCCAACTATCTGCGCATCGTTTTTTTGGCCCATGATTTTTTGGCCCATGATTCGATATGTCCTCCGAGACGATTGAAGGCAGGGAACATACTAATCGACGATTCACTTCACCACCAAGTGACCTCGTTGCCGATACGAGCGTCGGCTCCCAGGTGTGCTAAGTTCTCCGATTGCCGGGCTTTTTTGGGCGTGGTCCCGCGGTGCTTCGTGCCATTGGCTTCATCGCCGCAAGCTTGATCGTCGCAACCAGGAGATGTTGTCCGTCGTCGTAAGGATTGTAAGCGTCGCCGGGGTACCAGCTTCCGGCGAACAGATCTCCTTGCCTGGCAACCGTGCAACGCTGAACGTGAACGCTATCGACGAAGTTATGCTTTATTTCAGGGGAACCCCAGTCACCGCCCCAGATCAGGCCGCTGCTATGCGCGAGTTGCCCTAGAAACGAGAAATCGCCCTTCCAGCAGGGTTCTCCGGCCACCAAGCGGACGATGTCGCAAGCCAAGCCGTAATGGTGCACTCCGACGGTGCGAAGCTTGCTGGCGCCGTGGTTGAAAAGTTCCTGTTGGCGATTCTGGCTGCGATAGGTCTCGTAGATCATTAACTCGATTCCCATGCTCCTGGCGGTGGAGACGATACCCTCAACCAGATGGCGAGTAGTCGGCTCGAGCAGCGATGGGTCGCTAACCCGTATCACCGAATCGAAGCGCGCATCAGGAACGATCACGTCGGTATAAAAGCTACTCATAAATCACCTCAGAGGCTTTGCTATTGTGGCACTGATGGCGCAGCGGCGACCTTCGCCGTTTCTTCGTCCGGGAAGGCGGAAATAGCGGCCGACTCGATTTTTCGTGATTTATTACATTGGGCATGTATAATCTTGGCAGCTAAGTTTGACTCACGAGCAACTGAAGGTCGGTATCGCCAACCAGCGTCACCCCCTCACTAGCAGCGAATCTTCTCAGCACAATTCAAGAAACAAGAAAAGAATAGGACTATCAATGGCAGAACAAGGAACAGTGAAGTGGTTTAACGACGCCAAAGGCTATGGCTTTATCAGCCGTCAAAATGGCGAGGACGTCTTCGTGCATTTCTCCGCTATTCAAGCAGGCGGCTTCCGCAGCCTGCAAGAAGGCCAAACCGTGCAGTTCGACGTGACCAAAGGCCCCAAGGGCTGGCAGGCGGAGAACGTCCAGGCTGTTTGAGGGACAACGCTGAGCGACAACAAATGCCCGCGATCCGAAAGGATCGCGGGCATTTTCGTTTTGGCGGGAAGGAGTTACTGGCGGCCGTCGGGAAGCAGATTCCTCACTGGGCTTGCGCCCGCTCGGAATGACGAAGACTTTAGGAGTTATTTCGCGAAGGCATGCAGAATGTTTAGGGCAACGGTTGCCGCGCCTGCTGCACCATCTCGACTAGAACCTTCCGGGTCTCGCCCGCACTTCGTACCTCGCGCGAGAAGGCGATGCGAGTGCCTTTCATGCCGTCCGCGGTCTTGAGTCTCAGCTGAAAACCAAGGCGATCCACTGCCGTCATTTTGGCTTCCTCAGAATCCATTCCCTTAAGCACGCGAGCCAGCAGGGTCATGGCATCGCCGTGGTCGGCATTCATGTGTTCGATGATCCCCGCCGCCGCGTCCGCCAGAGGATCGGGTTGAGCCTGAGCGTAGTCCGAGGCTGCTACCCAGCCCATAACTCCGAAGCCGCCCACGTAGTACACGTCGAGCACGTCCATGCGGTAGAAGGAAAAATCTTCGAAGTCCACCCAGTATTTGCTGTTTTCGTAGCGCTCGAGGTAGAGGCTGCGAGCTTCGACTACCTCCGGCCCGGGGATCGTCGCGACATTTCCCATCACAGTAACTCTGGATGCTCCCAGCGGATCGCCACTTGAATCGGGTTGCATGACCAGCAGGCTGGCGCGCGGATCGCCGTGCAGGTTTTGGGTATGCATGGCCATGGTACTGACCAGGAAGATGGGGCGGCCGCTCGCATCGAGGGCGTACGGCATTACCGAACCGAAGGGAAATCCGGGCTGCTTGCGTGAGAGCGTCGAGAGACTGCCGATGCGGCCCAGGTACATCAGAGTGCGGGCACGCTCGGAGAAGGCTGGCTCGGGGACCGGGATTTGATCGCCGGGGCCAGGGCCTGCGTGTTTTCTGGTTGAGGTGGACGACATGAGTTGACTCTTCAGGCAGTCTAACTGAATCAAGCTTTGTCCGGCTATTTCTCGACTGCCCTTTCACACGGTTTCCCGGGGAGGATTAGATTGAGGTCTCAGCCGGGCGATGTTGTTCCCCCGTCCATGAATAAATCGCCGTCAGCACCCAAATCGGGTTATCCTAGGTACCTTGCGGGCTGGACAGTCAGGTTCGTAACGGAATGCGAATCGACCCAGAGAGTCCGTGAGAGCTTAGGCGGGTGAGTGTGGCTGCGTTAACCAGCAAACCTTTCGTGAGGTTGTGCGGTGGGCCGGAGAGGCTCTAACCGTCTCCGACTTTGCGCTTCTGCTGAAAACACCGGCTTCCATAGCAAGAAAACAAATCGGTTTTGTAGGATTTCCCTCGCTGGCAAGAATGCCGGAACCTTCCTGCTCCTCGCGCTCCTGCTTCTAACATCAATCAGTTTGATTGCGGAATCGGCTGGTATTGAGCACAAAGTCGTCCGTGGTGTGATCCTCACTGCCGATGGAAAGCCGGCAACGGATGCACTCGTTGAGATTCGCGATCTCCGAGGACTCCAGATGGGGCGGAGTTTCACGGACAGTGCCGGAAGATTTGAAATCAGCCCAGCCGCCCAGTCAGAGGAATATATCCTTCTGGTCACTAAAGGACCTTCGATTAAGGACCAGCACATTGCACTCGACCAGCGGGATATCGAGATTACAATCGCGTTGCTCCCCACGCAGCATGACGCACCAGAGCCGCAGCAGGACACGGTGTCCGCATCGCAGCTCAGTGTTCCGACGAAGGCTTGGAAGCATTTGGAATCGGCGCACGTCCAGTTTAGTAAGGGTAACCTCACGGAAGCCGCGATTGAAATCGCCCGCGCTCTTAAGATCGATCCCGCGTGCGCTCCGGCGTTTACGATGCGGGCGTTCCTCAGATTAGCCAGGAAAGACCCAGCCGGAGCAGCGGAAGATGCCAAGACGGCGATCATTTTTGATCCGCACGCTGCGGAATCCTTTGTAGCGCTGGCGATGTCTTATAACTCCCTGAAGAGATTTGAGAGAGCAAGGGAAGCGGCCACCCATGCTCTAAGCCTTCATCCCGATTCGTTTCAGGGAAGGCTTGAGTTGGCAAAAAGCTTTTACGGTGAAGGTCATCTCATCCTGGCGTTGCGGGAATTGGAGGTTGGAAGCGTTGATTTTCCCGACGTGCATCTGCTCCGTGGAAACATCCTCATGGGCCTTGATCGCAGTCCGGAAGCCGCGGACGAATTCGAGACCTTCCTGAAGGAAGCACCCTCCGATTCTCGCAACGAGCGGATTCGGGCGGTAATCGGCGCTGCGCGAAAGGGCGCCGCGGCTGCCGCCGGGCAAGAATAGGAGATATTGTTCCTGGTCGCCCTGCAACTCTCAACCCTTCTTTGATGGCCCGCATGAATCCGGCCGAATAAGCGCTACGCTGCTCCGCCGCGACCCCGGTCTACGAGGGAATACACTATTGTCTCTATCTATATAAGAATGTCGATAAGAATACTTGACATTGATCAACTTCTTTTGTAGGTTGTGAACGTCGGAAGGTTGCTCATGATTTTTCGCGACGATCAAGCCGTTCTCCTCCCCAACAGCCGAGCCCGCTGTTGAACAGCCGGTAGCGTGTTCCTAGCGTTGCAGGCGCAGCAGGTTTGGAAGCCGAGGGCGAAACTCGGAATTCAGTTCTGGTTGCTTTTCTTTAAAGGCTTTTGGGTTTTCGCTTTCTCTCCCTGGCGGACTTCTCCGCCTTGAGGGCGGAGGGGGAACTCTGTCTCTCACTCGAAAGGGGACGTTATGAAGACATTGGGGCGTGTTTTGGTTCTTATTTCGCTATTGGCGGCGGTTAGCGCGCTGCAGGCGCAGGATTCGCAGGTCTCAGGCCAGGTTCGCGACAGTTCAAAGGCTGCCGTTCCTGGTGCGAAGGTCACGCTTACGCGAGTTGAAACGGGAGATCACCGCGAGGGCATTTCTACCGACCAGGGTTACTATTCGTTCCCGCTTTTATTGCCGGGCCGGTACGACCTGAAGGTCGAGAAAGAGGGATTCGAAACCCAGAGAGAGGCGGGCATCGTGGTGGAAACCGCCAGCATCAGCACGGTTGACGTCACCCTTACAGTGGGAAAAGTTTCCCAGACCGTGGATGTCGATGCCAGCGTTGAGTTGCTGCAAACCGAAACCTCGGCGGTCGCGCACGTGGTCGAGAACCAGACCATTACGAACATGCCCCTTCTGGACCGCCGTTCGTCGCAACTCCAAGGCTTGAACGGATTTGTGGTGCAAACAAACACGGGCCAGAACGCAACATTCGCCACAGCGGGCGGCCGCGGTGATAACCAGAACTATCTGATCGATGGAGGGACCGCCGTAAACCTGCTGATTGGAACTCCCAGCCTGATCATCGATCCTCCGGTTGAATCGTTGCAGGAGTTCACGGTCGCGCAGAGCAACTACTCGGCCGAGTTGGGCCGGACCGGTGGAGGAGTCATTCAGTGGACGACCAAGTCTGGAACCAACCAGTTCCACGGGTCCGCCTACGAATATTATCGAAGCCGCGGCATTGCGGCCGTGCCGTACTTCTCCACTACCAATCCTCCGCTCAATTACAACCTGTTTGGCTTCAGCGTAGGTGGGCCGATCAGGAAGGACAAAACCCATTTTTTCTTCAATTACGAAGGGAAGCGTCAAAAGTCGTCGGTTACGGAGGCGAACCAGGTTCCAACGGCGTTGGAAGCAGCGGGCAATTTCAGCGCGGATCCGACCATCTACGATCCCCTGACCGGACTGCCATTTCAGGGCAATATTATCCCCGCAAGTCGGTTCGATTTCATCGGCAAGCAACTGGTCTCCTACTATCCTGCGCCTAATGTTGCGGGCACCAACCTGTTCCGGGCCAGCGACCCAACCACCTACGGCGTGAACGACTTCGTCTTCCGCATCGATCATGTTTTCAACGACAACGACCGCATCTTCGCGCGATTTATCGGACAGAGGGACCATAACCTGACGGCCCCAATCTTCCCAGGCACCGCCACTCTCGACAACTATGCCGACTTTTACAAGGACAACCAGTACAGCGGTTCCACGACTTGGTACCATAATTTCCGCCCCACGCTCATCAATGAACTCAGATTTACATACACCTGGCGGGAGTTTCTCGACTTTGGCGTAGGCGCAGGCAATACGCTAGGTGCGACGCTCGCAATTCCTGGCGTCAATCAGAAATTTGCACCCCTTGTGTCCGTCTCTGGTATCGACGACCTCAATGGCAGCTACATCCAGGGTGAGCAGGAACGCTTTCAATCGCCGGTCATCAGCAATGCCTACGAAGATAGTGTGAGCTGGCAACGCGGCAGTCACCAGTTCAAGTTCGGCTTCGCCTGGCGCACCTCCATCGATGGAGACGTGTTCGGTCTCTACCCCGGAGGGGCGTTCAGTTTCAGCAGTCAAACCACGAGCAACCCGCTTAGCCCGGGAACTGGAGGAGATGGCATCGCTTCGCTACTACTCGGCGAGGTGTCCGAAGGGCAGATCCAGTACGAAAATCATCTGCACAGTGGCGCCCAGAGTTGGGGATTCTTTGCGCAGGACGATTATCGCGTCACGCCGAATCTTACGGTGAATCTGGGTTTGCGCTATGACCTGGATACTCCTCGCCACGAATTTCACCAGCAACAGAACGGTTTCAATCCAACCATCATCAACCCGGTTTCCGGTACTCCGGGAGTGGTCACCTTCGCAGGCCGAGACGGAGCCAGCACCTATGCCAACAACTGGGCGACGCATAATTTCGGCCCCCGCCTCGGCTTTGCCTGGAAGCCCCGCGATCAATGGGTGGTTCGGGGCGGTGGAGCTCTTCTGTACCTGGGCGAATATGACCAGGCCATGCCCATCCAACTGGCTCTGGGCTTCGGTACGGATGGGGATTTCGTTTCATCCGGCGGCGTGGCCCCCGCCTTTAAGCTATCGAATGGTCTACCACCGCTAACGCCTCCCTCTCTGACGCCGGCATTCGGAGCGGTGCCGCTCGGCCAGGCTCCAAACACCAGCGTACCTTTTGTAGCTTCCGATCACCCGACGGGGTATATCGAACAAGCCAGTCTTGATGTGCAGCATCAGTTCGGCGGCAATCTGCTGGTGGACCTGGGGTACTTGGGATCGTTCGGTCATCATCTGCCGTCTCCGAATCCGGTGAACATCAACCAGGTTCCAACCGCTGATCTTGCCCTGCTGCGTGCTAATCCATCTTTGTCGGCGCAATCTCTGCGCCCGTTTCCCCAATTCGCCAACGTGCAAGAGATCGCGGATCCGTATGGAAACTCGACTTATCACGGCGTCAATTTAGGGGTTGAAAAGAAGTACTCCTACGGACTCCTGTTCAAGCTCAACTACACCTTCGCGAAGTTTATCGACAACGTCGAGTCTCGCGCAGACTTGGAGTATTACCCCTACAGTTACAACAACTTTGCTCTGCTCAACTACTACGATCCAGCTTCGGCTCGGGGTCTTTCAGGCAACGATGTTCGGAACCGTATCGTCTGGAGTTCGGTCTATGAGCTGCCCTTCGGCCGCGGCAAGCTGCTGCACCCAGAAAATGCGGTGCTGAACCAGGTGGTGGGGGGGTGGTCCTTCGGCGTGATTGCCGAAGCGAACACCGGCACTCCTCTTAGCCCGATCATGGCTGCCAATGAAACAGACACGTTTTCCTTGGGCAACCGGCCAAATCTAGTGGGTGATCCGAATCTTTCGAGCGGCCGGCCGCGCAGCCAGAAACTGGCAGAGTGGTTTAACACGGCCGCGTTCGCGGACCCCGGCGGTTTTGCCTTTGGCAATGCTCCACGCTCCTTCGGGACGGGCCCGGGGCAATTTAACGTTGACTTATCCCTCTTGAAGGATTTTCACGCGACCGAGCGCATGGACCTGCAACTCCGCTTAGAAGCGCTGGATGCGCTCAACCACGCGAACTTCGCCAACCCCAATACCCAGTTCGGCGCCGCGGCGTTTGGCCAGATCACTGGGCTTTATTCGGGAACTCCGGCACGGATTGTCCAGCTTGGAGTGCACCTGGCGTTCTGAAGAAAACAATATGACTAACGTCGTCGAACGAACAACACAGGAGAAACGGATGATGTCACTAAAACGGATGGGGCTTCTTCTTGCTGTAGTCGCACTGGGTCTGGGCCTTCGGGCGCAAGGTGAAACAGGCGTACGGGTTCTTGTTGGACTCACCGACAAGATTTCAACCCGGTGGGATGGTTCGGTCACGGTCGATGGGGGCCGAGTCACTCGGATCACACCGTGGCGCTTCACTCCCGACGACGAGATTCACAGCGATAACTCGTGGAGGGTCTCCACTCACCCGATTCTGCTGGACTGGGATTCCTGGACCGACAATCCGCCGCTCGCCGATAACGGCTTGATTATTTGGCTTAGCGATGAGACGCCTGACTCGCTTGTAAAAGTGAAAACGGCGCGTGGCGATTTCAGCTTTCGCTTGAATCAGCTTGCCTACGGCAGATTTAAGTATGAAGTTGGAGGCCGGGCCGCAGTTGACCTGATCCCGGCAAGCTGGCAGTTAACAAACGATCCGGAAGAACAAGATTATCCCGCAGCCGCGGTAGCGCCGAATGGCGATATTTGGCTGGTCTATTTGGAAATGCAGCACCACCCGGAACACAACCAGATTCGCGCGCCGTACACAACGGCTCCGAAGGATTTCTCGAAGTTGTCAGAACCGCCTAAGGGCGACCAGGTCTTCGTCAAGGAATTTTCCGACAACAAGTGGAGCGAACCGATCGCCGTTAGTGCTCCGGGAGGCGACCTTTATCGTCCGGCGATCGCGATCGATGGCAAGGGCAGGCCTTGGATCTTCTGGTCCGATAACAAGAGCCGGAAAGGCGTGTATGAACTCTCGGCGCGTGTAATCGACAACGGAAAGCCCGGCGAGACGATTACGATCTCGAAGGCCTCAGGGTCGGATGTGTTTCCCGTTGCAGCCTCCGATGCCCAGGGACGAGTGTGGGTAGCGTGGCAGGGATGGCGCGACGGCAAGGCAGCGATCTTCTCGGCAATACAGAATGAAAACCAATTCTCCGCGCCGCAGCAGGTGTCGAATTCGTCGGCCAACGAATGGAATCCGGCGATTGCCGCGGATTCCAAGGGACAGGTGAGCATCGCCTGGGATTCTTATCGGAATGGTAGCTACGACGTTTATGTGCGCACTTCGAGCAGCGCCGGCGAGTGGGGACCGGAGATTCCCGTTGCCGCCACAGCTCGGTATGAGGCGTATCCCTCCATTGCCTACGATCCGCAGGGCGTACTTTGGATCGCCTACGAAGAAGGGGCGGAAGGGTGGGGCAAAGACTTCGGAGCCTATAAGACCGAGGGAGTTCCGTTGTATGCGGCGCGCGTGATCCGACTTGTGGGCCTCAGCAACTCGGGAAGGCTCATCGATCCTGGCGTTGATCCTGGTACTGTTCTGCCGGGTCTCGACGATCTCCGTGACGATAACCCGAGCCGCCAAGCGGACGTTACCGGTTGGGAGAAGCCCGATCCGTCGGCTGCGTCCAGGCGTCCGCAGGATGTCGATAGCCTCGGAAATCAGAACGTCCGCAACACTCTTCCTCGTCTGCAAACCGATGCCTCGGGGAGAATCTGGCTGGCTTTCCGTTCCATGGGACCGGTGGTCTGGTCGATATTGGGGACTTCCTGGTCCGAGTATGTGACATCGTTTGACGGCAAAACCTGGACCGACCCGGTCTATCTTTTCCGGAGCGACAACACGCTCGATAACCGTCCGGCGCTGGTTTCGCGACGCCCCGGCGATCTGATCGTGATTGAGTCGTCCGACTCGCGCCGCGAGGTGCAACTCGGCCTTGCGAAGGGGTGGAACGCTGGCGTGTGGGATGGCTACGGGTTTGCCGACCCATACAACAACGATCTCTATGCCAGCGTAATCGCGCTGCCCGCCGCATCCTCGCCAATCCTTGGACGAGACGTTGGCCCTCCCCCGCCTCCCGTCATCGCCAAGGCTCTGGACAATGACCGCACCGATCTTGCGAATGTGCGGAACTACCGAGTCTCAACTTCTGGGCAGAATCTTCAGATTCTGCGCGGTGAATTTCACCGCCACAGCGAAATCTCTTTCGATGGCGGCCACGACGGCACCATCATCGATCAATGGCGATACATTCGCGACGTGGCTTCGCTCGACTGGGTGGGTTGCTGCGATCACTCCAATGGAGGCGGCCGTGAATACAGCTGGTGGACTACTCAGAAGCTGACAGACATCTTCAGTGCCCCCGGCAAGTTTGCAGGACTATTCAACTATGAACGGAGTATTGAATATCCCGAGGGACATCGCAATGTCGTATTCGCCAAGCGCGGAGTGCGTCCACTGCCGAGACTTCCGAAAGTCGATGTGGACTCAACCGGCCATGCCCCCGATACCCAGAACTTCTACTCCTACCTCAGGAAATATGACGGCGTCGTAGCTGCGCACACCAGTGCGACGGACATGGGCACCGACTGGCGGGACAACGATCCCGATGTTGAGCCTGTGGTCGAGATCTACCAGGGTATGCGGCAGAATTACGAAATTGCCGACGCACCACGATCCAACAACGAGAAGGATTCCATCGGAGGCTGGCGTCCCAAGGGCTTCGTCAACATTGCGCTCGATAAAGGTTACAAGCTGGGTTTCCAATCCAGTTCGGACCACATCTCGACCCACATGAGCTACGCCAGCGTGCTCGCAACCGCGAACACGCGCGAAGCGGTGGTCGATGCTCTCAAGAAGCGGCATGTCTACGCGGCCACCGACAACATCGTGGCAGACGTGCGCAGCGGCTCGCACATCATGGGCGACGCGTTCTCCAGCAGCGAAGCTCCCGAGCTTTCGGTGAAGCTGTCTGGAACCGCGCCCTTCGCCAAAGTTGTGATCGTCAAGGACGGCAAGTACGTCTACTCGACTCAGCCCGGCACAAAAGATGTCGAGTTCCGCTGGCGCGATTACGCTCCGCAGGCGGGCAAGACCAGCTACTACTACGTGCGCGGAGAACAGGAGAATGGAGAACTCGTGTGGGCGTCTCCTTTCTGGATCACCTATACGGGGAAATAAACATCCGGGCTCGCCGGGGGTGGCAGGCCCACATTTTTTATTCTGAGTGAACAGCATTATGCCGACAAGCGCATTAAATCTCGCTTTGTTTTCTGCCGCGGTCCTGGGCTTTCGCCACGGCTTTGACTACGACCACATTGCGGCGATCTCCGACATCACCAGCGTGGAGGCCGACCGCAAACGGGCCATGCGTATGGGATTGCTCTATGTTTTGGGGCACGCGGCCATGGTGGCTGTTCTGGGCGGCGTGGTGATTTTCTTTCAGCGATCGTTGCCGAGAAGCATCGACAACTGGGCCGAGCGGGCCGTTGGTCTCACGCTCGTGGTTCTGGGAGTTTATGTTCTGGGAACGTTGCTGCGAGACAAGGCGAACCTGCCCAAGTCGCGGGCCTCACTTCTGATCGGCGCTTTTCGCTGGCTGGGCTGGAAGCTTCCGCAACTCCTCGGAGCGGCTCCCGGAGAGCGGCCCGATCCAGTTTCCGGAAGCTATAGCCGCAGGTCCGTATTTCTTATCGGAATCATTCACGGCCTTGGCGCTGAAACGCCGAGCCAGTTGTTGCTGTTCTTACTGGCCGCAAATCTGGGAGGCCTGACTCTCGGGTTTCTGGGATTGGCGGTGTTCCTGGCAGGGCTTCTTGTGATGAACACGTTGATGACGGCTTCTGCCGTCGGAATCTTTGGGCTGAGCGCGGCGAAACCCAGAGTCCTAAGGTTTGTAATCGGAGCCACGGCTGCATACAGCGTAGTGGTTGGGACGGTTTTCTTGTTTGGAGTTTCAAGCTTCTTGCCGCAATTAGGCGGATGAAGACAAGTTCGGCGCGGTGGCCAAGTGGCAAGGCGAGAGCCTGCAAAGCTCTTATCGGCGGTTCGATTCCGCCCCGCGCCTCCAGAGTTTGGCGCTACAAAGAAATGCATTGCGATTTGAATTGGAGTCGAAGTTAGTTCTTCAACGAGGAATAGGAATCTGGAAATGCAAGAAGAGCAGCGGCAAAGGATCATTTATTACTCGTATGCAGCCTTCGTGGGAGTGCTGCTGCTTCTGAACTGGGCTGGTGTTTTCAAAACTCTGTTCGGCATTGATACCGCTATCATTGTCACGCTGCTGGCCGGATACAAAACGTTCTATAACTCGATTTCCTCTATTTTGGAAAAGCGGATCTCTGCCGACATCGCGCTCTGCGTGGCGGTGGTCGCGGCGCTGGCGGTGGGCGAATACCTCGCAGCCGCCGAAGCCATGTTCATCGTGCTGGTTGGAGAAGGTCTGGAGTCCTATGCAGCTGGACGGACCAGCGCCGCCATCGAGCGTTTCGTGGAACAAATGCCGCGGCAGGCGACCGTCTTCCGGGATGGACGCGAAGAGACGATTGCTTCGGAACTGCTCCTTCCCGGCGACCTGGTGTTGGTGCGGAGTGGAGAGCGAATTCCGGCGGACGGCGTCATTACCTCTGGAATCTCCACGATAGACGAGAGCTCCATCACGGGCGAGCCTTTGCCGAAGGACAAGCAGCCAGGCGACGAAGTCTTTTCCGGCACTTTGAATCACAACGCGCTGCTGAGGATTCGGGTATCGCGAAGCGGAAAGGATACAACCCTGGCGCGCGTGATCGAATTGGTAAAGGAAGCGCAGGAACGCAGATCTCCCGTAGAGAAGCTCGCCGATCGTTACGCGAAGTACTTCCTCCCCGCACTTTTGATCTCCGCCGGACTGACGTTCTACTTCACCCGAGATTGGCTGCGAACCGTCGCCGTTCTTATCGTCGCTTGCCCCTGCGCATTAATTCTTGCGACGCCCACGGCCATGGTTGCGGCGATGGGCGGGCTGGCGCGACGCGGCATTCTTGTTCGCGGCGCGGCGGTGCTTGAACGTGCCGCAAAAACGGACACGATCGTATTCGACAAGACCGGAACTATCACCGAAGGCAAAGTTCAAATCGTCCGCATCCTGACTTCCGGAAAGTCGGAAGCGGAAGTATTATCTCTGGCGGCCGCTGCCGAACGTGCCTCCAACCATCCCCTGGCGCGCGCTATTTTGGCCGAGGCGGCGCGGCGTCAGGTCAATCCAAGCGAACCCGAGAGCGCTCAAGTCTTGCCCGGCCGAGGCGCGGTGTGCAAACTCCAAGGCCGTGAAATCCGCGTGGGGAATGCGGACTTCCTGACTGAGAGCGGTGTCACGGGAGTCGAAACCTTTGCGGCCGCTGCGGACGAAATCGGCGCCACGCCGGTTCTAGTCTCCGATGGAGAGCAACTGGTCGGCGCCATTCTTTTTCGTGATCGCGTTCGCGAAGGCGCAGCGGAAGCGCTCTCTGCGCTGCGCAACCTGGGTCTGGAAGATCAAAGGATGTTAACAGGAGACCGCAAACGTGCAGCCGAATTTGTCGCTCGCGAAGTGGGCATCGGACAGGTCGAAGCGGGACTGTTGCCGGCGCAAAAAGTCGAGCGAATTCAGGCGCTGCTATCTTCTGGACACTTCCCCGCGATGTTTGGAGACGGGCTGAACGACGCTGCGGCGCTGGCTAGCGCAAATGTCGGCGTCGCCGTGGCGGGAGCTAGCGATATCACAGCCGAGGCAGCCGACGTCGTGTATCTTCCACACACCCTGGAGCTGCTTCCAGATTTGTTCAAGGTCAGCCGGCGCGCGGTCAAGACCGCGTGGCAGAACATCATCCTATTCGCCGGCATTTTCAATGCGACGGCGGTGGTGCTTGCCGCCACGGGAGTGATCGGCCCGGTCGGTGCCGCGGTTACGCATCAGCTCTCGTCGTTTTTCGTGATGATGAATTCGTTGCGGCTTCTGCGCGCGCCATCCAGTGGACGCTCACGCTTCCACGGTTGGGTTGAGGCGGTGCGTTCTCGCCTGCCGGTGTCGGAAGTGCTGTCACGAATTCAGGGCGCAGTTTCGAGCCTGGAATTCGGTGTGCTCTTGGATTCTTTCCTGCGGCGAGGACCGCAACTGCGCCGTCGGCTCGTATATACGTTCGCCGCAGTCTATCTGCTCAGCGGTTTTTATGCGCTGAATGCCGATGAAACCGGAGTCGTAGAACGCTTTGGACGCAAGATGTTGCCTTACCGGCAACCCGGTCTGCACTACAAACTTCCCTGGCCGATCGAACGCCTCACTCGTGTCCAGGCACATCGCGTGCGAGTGATCGAGGTTGGATTTCGCTCCAATCCCAAAGTCGCCGAGAACGAGCCCATTGCCTACGAATGGAATGCGCAGCACAGCGGAGGACGTTTCCAGAAGGTTCCAGAAGAAGCTCTGATGCTTACCGGCGATCAGAACATGATCGAGCTGACCGCGTCGGTTCACTACGTCCCCGACCATCCTGACGATTTTCTCTTCCGGCAGATCGATGCCGATGTCACGGTGCGTTCAGCCGTGGAGTCTGTAATTCAGGGCGTGGTGACTTCGTCGGCTCTAGATGACGTTCTCACGAGCAACAGACGCGAGATTGAGTCACGCGCTAAGGAAGAACTGCAGAAGCGGCTTGCCGCTTACGGCACCGGAGTGACGATTCTTCAGGTGAAGCTCGAAGACGTGCATCCCTCGCTCGAAGTAGTAGACGCGTTCCGCCAGGTGTCCGACGCCTTTGAAGAAAGAAGCCGGTTGATCAACGAAGCCGAAGGCTACAAGAACGAGCAACTGGCGCTCGCACATGGCAACGCGGCAGCGGCATTGCAAAACGCCAACGCATACAGCATTGGCCGCAAGACCCGCTCCGAAGGCGACGCCACTCGCTTTGAGGCCGCCGAACAGGCCTTTCGCGGAGCACCGCAAGCCACGGAATCGCGCCTCTACTTGGAAACCATGGAGCAGGTTCTCCCTGGAAAGAAGAAATTTATCGTCGATGCGAGCAAGAACAAGCGGCATTTGTTCCTGTTGCAGGATGGAGTTGAACTTCCGGCTGGGATTCGTCCCTTGCCAGACTGAGGAGCTCATGACAACGCAAAACAAATACATAGCTGCAGCAGTCGCCGCACTTGTTCTGCTCATTTATCTTTCTTTCTATTCCGTTCGCGAGACCGAATTCGCGCTGGTCACGCAGTTTGGCCGGCCGGTTCGTACCGTCGCCGATGCCGGCTTGCACGTGAAGTGGCCGTTTCAGTCGATTCTCTGGTTCGATAAACGGCTGCGAATCTACAACCCGCGGCCTTCGGAATTCCTCACTCGCGACAAGAAGAACCTCGTGATTGAAAACTATGTTGCTTGGAGAATCGAAGACCCTGATCGCTTCGTGCAGAGCGTCGGCGACACGTCCGCCGCTGAAATGCGTCTGCACGACATTATTTGGTCTGGTCTGTCGGCAGCCCTTGGGACCGAAAATCTCGACTCTCTCGTTTCGGCCTCCGCCGACAAAGTGCAGGCTACAACCATGCTCGATCTGCTCACCGCGAATGCAGATCGCGCGGCACTTTCACAGTACGGAATTCGCGTCGCGGATGTTCGCATCAAGCGGCTGAACCTGCCCGAACAAAACAAACAGAGCGTCTTCGCGCGCATGCGCGCCGAGCGTGAGCGAATCGCTATGCAGTACCGCGCCGAGGGCGAAGAGCAAGCCCTCACTATCCGCGCCAATGCCGATCGCGAGAAGGAAGAGATTCTCTCCGCCGCCTACAAAGAGGCTGAGAAAACTCGCGGCCAGGGCGATGCCGAAGCTACCCGAATCTATGGCCAGGCGTACTCGAAAAATCCCCAGTTCTATAAGTTGTTGCGAACTCTCGAGTCCTACAAGAAAGTTCTCGACGACAAGACCACCATCATTCTTAATTCCGATTCGGAGTTGTTGAAAGTTCTTACCCGGGGCGAGGCGGGCGCAAAGTGAGCACTTTGGTCGCGTCACAATTCGAGACCTCGGAGCGATCGGAAATTGTTCTCGAGTTTCCACCCCCCAGGCGCCGGAGGCTGCGACTCTGGGCGTGGCTGCTCGGCGCCTGGATTCTTTCCGGTATCTATATTGTTTCGCCGGAGCAGCAAGCTGTGGTTACCATGTTCGGCGCGGTTACGGCTCCGCGAGTTCTTCCAGGAATTCACTGCGCGCTGCCGTGGCCGATCGACAGCGTCTACAAACTGAAGGTTCACCAGTTGCGTCGCGTCGCCATTGGCGGTGACGCCGCTGACAGTGTATTAGGGCGTCTCCAGCCCGTATCCTCAGAGTTCTTGAGTGGAGATCAGAATCTTCTGAACATCCGCGTGGTCGCGCAGTACTCGGTCAGCGAGCCTCGCGACTTCTTGTTTCAAGCCGAGAATGTCGACAGCGTCGTCGGTGCGGTGGTTAGGGCGGAGCTTTCCCGCCGGATTGCGCACACTGCGGTCGATGACATTCTCACCACCGAAAAAATTGCGATCCAGAATGATGTACTACGGGCCGCACAGAAGACGATCGAATCCTATCGCGCCGGCGCAACCGTCTCCAGCATCAGCATTGAAAGCGTTACGCCGCCGCCCGAAACCGCCGACGCCTTCCGTAGCGTGGCCAGCGCCAGGGCCGATGCCATTCGAATCGTCAATCAGTCGGAGGGTTATGCCAACGATCTTCTACCGCGCGCCCGCGG
>Ga0074045_10000212_pt1 | contig 55390 bp, 42 predicted proteins | sample BogForMeECP23OM2_FD_94442 | JGI IMG/M metagenome (GOLD analysis project Ga0074045, IMG submission 94442) | Bog forest soil microbial communities from Calvert Island, British Columbia, Canada - Bog Forest MetaG ECP23OM2 | ecosystem: Environmental > Terrestrial > Soil > Wetlands ... | reverse complement strand
GTAGACGCGGAGGGTGACCGAGGTCCGTGTACAACGGCTTTGGCTTGGCGATGCCGGCTTGGCTGAAGCCCTAATCAAGGGCGCAGGATTTGACGTCCGCTTTTTACTTGAAAATTAGTTAACCAAAAAATCGAAGACTCATAATCTGCTAGAAAATCCCCCTTAGAATCAATACTTACGAAAAATAAGGGTAGGGGAGTACACAGAGAATCAACATCAGGGTTTCTTACGGTGCGCGTCAAACCAATTCATCGTGTACACCACTTTGGCGACCTGGTGGCTTGGCCGCCGGCTTAGCCCATGGGGCTCGCCGGGAAAGCGCACCAGCGCTGATTCCACCTTGAGCAGCTTCAGAGCCGCGTAGAACTGTTCGGCTTCCGAGATTGGAGTGCGAAAGTCTTCCTCCCCGGTCATCAGCAGCGTCGGCGTCTTCACGTTTTTCACCAGAGAAATCACCGAGCGCTTCATATAGTCGTCGGTGTAATCCCAAGGGTTGCCGGCGAACCAGTATTGCGCGCCGAACGACGGCAGGTCCGAGGTAAGCACCCAGCTATACCAATTGATGACCGGATAGAGGCTGGCGGCCGCGCGAAAGCGATCGGTGTGATCGATCATCCAGCAGGTCAGCACGCCGCCGCCGGAGCCGCCGGTGACGAACAGATTGTCTGTGTCGATGTAGCCCTTGGCTATGAGGGCGTCGACGCCAGAGCTAAGGTCTTGAAAGTCGTTGCCGGGATAGGCGTGGTGAATAAGGTTGGCGAACTCCTCGCCGTAACTCGTGCTGCCGCGCGGATTGGTGTACAGGATGACGTAACCCTTGGCGGCCCAGATTTGGGCGTTCAGGTCGAAACGATCACCGTAGTTCGAGAAAGGCCCACCGTGAATCTGAAGAATCAGCGGATATTTTTTGGAGGGATCAAAATCGGGCGGCTTGATGATCCAGCCTTCGACCTTGCGCTTGTCGAGCGAGGATTCGTACCAGAGCTCCTCGACCGCGCCGAGTGTTTTGGCGTTGAATAGTTCGCGATTCAGGGACGTGAGGACCTTGAGCTTGGAATCGGCAAGCGACGCGACAGAGATGTCGCCGGCATCGGACGGCGTGTCGTATTGGACGGCGAAGGCGCCGTTGTTCGCGACGCTGAAATTCGCACCCATGTTCAGGTGCTCGGCGAGAAGCTTGGTGGTACCATCCAGTGAAAAATAGGCCAGTTTGGTATCGCCCTGATCCGTATAGCTGAAGAAAATGCCCTTGCCGTCGCGCGCCCAGTGCGGATCAGTCGCGTCGCGATCGAGTTTAGGAGTGACCACGTGAGGATTGCTGCCATCGCGATTGGCGAGATAGAGATACGTGGTCTGGTGGCCCTGGTAGCGATCGTCGAAGCCCGTGTAGGCGATGAGTTTGCCGTCGGGTGAAATTTCTGGCGAGTTGTTGGGACCGTTGCGGTGACTTAGTTGCGTCAGTGAACCGTCCGCGATGCGAAGCTCGAAGACTTCGGTATGCAGAGGTTCGTACTCGTAGTTGGTGGTGCCATTCATCGAAAAGATCAGCGATTTTCCATCGGGAGCCCAGGAGGCCTCGGAGCCCCCGAGCCCTCCGGCGCCCGGGCCGTGTGGAAATTTCCCGCTGGTGAGCTGGCGCGGCGCGCCTCCGTCGGCGGCAACCACGAAAATTTGCGAATAACCGGGTTTAAGGTAGCCGGGACCGTTGAAGCGATAGATCAGGTCTTCGTAAACTTTCGGTGCATCGGCCCACTTCGCTCCCTCCGGTGCCGCGGGGAGTGTGGCGATTTTCGGAGGAGCCGCCGAGACCAGTGAACTGAAAGCAATCTGCTTCCCGTCGGGAGACCAGGAAATGCCGGCAGGAGGATTTTCGAGGTCCGTGAGCTTGGCGCTTTGGCCGGTATCCATCCAGCAAATGTAGAGCTGGCTCTTTCCATCGCGGTCGGAGATGTAAGCGATGCGTGTGCCGTCGGGAGACCAGCGCGGCGACGAGTCCCCATAGGTGCCGGTGGTAAGAGGCCGATGCTCCGAGCCATCAAAATTAACAATCCAGAGGTTGGCGACACGTCGATCTGCGCCGATGTCCGCTGACTGCCGCACGTACACGATCCGCTTGCCGTCGGGAGAGATTTGAGGATCGGAAGCGACCTGGACGCGAAATACGTCCATGGGCTCCAGTCGATTGGCGATTTCTTGCGCATTCACGGCGAGAGCGGAAAGCAGGAAGAACGTAACCAAAGCTCTGCATGGGCGGAATTTTTGAGACACGGTGGGTTCCTTTCGCGGATGCATGTTAGGAGTGAACACGCAAGAAAGTCAATGGAGGTCGAAGTGCGCGCCAACTGACCGCCAATTCGCGTTTGCTTTCCCTTACCGTAGGAAACCATCGCCTCGCGATTGGCGGTGGCCGGGTTGAATGCATTCATCCTTGTTTAGCATCAACACTTGCGTAGAAAGAGAGGAGGGGACCACAAACGTATTGACATGTGTCGGCACGGCACAGCGAGGCCCAGCTTGCCTAAGTGACTGATTCGTCCTTCTTGCCCCCCACCGGCTAGCTTTCCCTTACAATAGGAAACCATCGCCTGGCGATTGCTTCGCTGCCCGATGACCCAGAAGATTCCGCAACTCGACGCCGTTCGCGGCATAGCCATCCTTCTGGTGTTAATTCACAATACCGATGCGTTTCCTTTGCTGCTCCTGGAAGCCATCTCCACGTATGGATGGATGGGTGTAGACCTCTTCTTTGTGCTTTCCGGCTTCTTGATCACCGGAATCTTGCTGGAGGCCAAACAGTCCGAATCCTACTTCAAGAATTTCTACGCGCGCCGTTGCCTCAGGATTTGGCCGCTTTACTATAGCGTGCTTGTTTTTATGTTCCTGATTGTTCCTCACCTGCATCTCTCCGACGCTCGCAACATTTTTGAGCGGTCCTCTCCCTGGTGGGCTTACCCGTTATTTTTGCAGAACTTCCTCGTAGCTGTTCCGGCCGAAGCGGCGGGCGCTTTGGGGGTCACTTGGTCGCTGGCGATTGAGGAACAATTTTATTTGGTCTGGCCATTGGTGGTGCGCTGTTTTTCCGCGGCGCAAATTAAACGAATCGCCGTGATTGTGATTCTGGCGTCCCCGGCGCTGCGTTTTTTCCTACTGGGGCACCACGTGAATATCTATTCCAACTTTTTCTGCCGCCTCGACGGTCTGATGGCGGGAGCGCTTCTTGCCTTGGTTCTGCGCTCGGAGACCCTCATGCCCTCGAAGTACGTCAAACTCGCGTGGGCGTCATTCTTGATTGCGGCTTGCCTGGCAATTCTGGCGGAAAATCAACAAGCGCGCTGGATTGCGTTTTCGATGACTTCCCTGGCTTCGGTTTCACTCGTGTATCTAGCGCTGTTTAGCCCGGGGAAGTGGGTTCAATCGTTTTTCAGGAATCGATTTCTGACCTACACCGGGACGATCAGTTACGGCTTGTATCTGCTTCACAAAATTCCGTTGGACGTCACCAAGGAAATGCATACGGACCGCCATCCCCTCCTCTCGATATTCGTTATTCTTGTTGCGAGCTACGTGCTGGCGGCGATTTCCTATGTGTTCCTGGAAAAACCATTCTTGCAGCGAAAACGATTCTTTGATTTGAAGGCCAGCTCCCGCGCTTAGCCAATTAGGATTGCTGTTCTTACAGCACCGGCGAGTCGTCGCCCAGCATTGCCTTCCTCACCACCGCGATCGGCGGTTCCCCCTGGCTCATGAATTCGTCGTGGAATTTCCCCAACACGAACGCGGCGCCCACTTTTTTCTTGTAGTCTTCCCGCAGCTTTAATATCTGCAATTTTCCCAGCGTGTAGTACAGATACGTCGGGTCAGATGTTCCTCGCTTCGACTCGATCTCTGCGATCTTCGCGGTCTGAAAGCCCTCCTTCACAAAGAATTCTTTGGCTTCCTCGAAACTCATCTTCCCGGTATGCATCTTGATGCCGACAATGAACCGCGCATCACGCAACAGCGCATCCTGCAATTGCCCCAGCCGGATGTATTTCGCCTCAAGCGCATCCTGCGCCCCGGTTCCCGGTTGACCGTACCCTTCATCCAGCATCATTTGTTCGCAATAGTGCGCCCAGCCTTCCGAATTCGTATTCGCGTAGAACGCCTTCCGTACTTTTGTTGGCGCCCGCGCGGTCCACAAGTACTGCATGAAATGTCCCGGAAAGGTCTCGTGCGTCGACGTGCTTACGATGGTTCCAATGTTGAAGCCTCCCATCAGGCTCGCCACGTCCGCCGGACTATCCCCCGGTCCCGGCAGCGTCACGTTGAAATACGCCTCTTTGGCTTTGGTCTCAAACGGTCCTGGCGTATCCATCGATGCGGTTGTGGTCGCCCGCTCAAATGGCGGGGTCTCCTGCACGATGGGCCGCGACGCGCTCGGAATGGTGATGATGTATTTTTGCTGGATAAACGAGATCAGCCCGTCGAACGTTCCGCGAAACGTCTCCATTAGCTTATCGGGCGCGGGATGCATCGACCCCAGTTGCGCCATCACTTGTTCCGGAGTCTTGCCCGGGTCAATTTCTTTGGCCACTTTTCGCAGCGCCGTCTGGTTCTTCCGCAAATCTCCCATCCCGACTTCCAGCAAACGGTGCAGCGGCGTGTCCACCATGTCTTCGTACTGCAGCTTCTTCGAAAAATTCTCGGCGCCAATCCGGAAGTCGCCGTTTGAGCGTGGCAGCAAATCCGTCTTTAGCCACTCTTCATATTTTGTCAGTGCCGCCATTACTTCTGCGTTGCTCTTTGCGAACTCCGCCTTTACTTCCGGATCCTTGGCGTCTGCAAACGCCAGCGGAACGTCCTTTTCGTAAAACGCGACGATGCCCGGCAATTGCTGAATCGCAATCTCGGTGTAGATCCGCGGTGGATTGTTCAGATTGTCGTGCGCGAGGGCCAGGATTCCCGGGATCTTCTTCTCGCGCGCGACGGCGCTGCGCAATCGCTGGTCCGCCGGAGCGAACTTCCGGCTCATCAAGAAGTAGATGCTGGCCGTCACGCCACTCGAATAAACGTCCGGATTTTTCTCCTGCGGGCGGATTATTTCCAGTGTCAGCAATTGGCTGCGGATCGTGCCTAGCAGAATTTGCCGGTCGGCCGCATCGACGAGCCGCAGCCCCTCGGCGGGGAATTGCTCCAGCCGCGCGACAAAATCGCGCAGCTTTTTGATCTGTGCCTCCAGACCCGCATGCGAATAATCCTCAATTTCGGAATCGTAATTGTGAACGCCGTCCAACGTGGCAATCGTGGGGTTCAGGGGGAAATACACTTTATACAGATACTCATCGACCAGCGCGTTCCAATGAGCGGTTGGCTCCTCCGACCTCGTCGCCATCGCCCATGCCAAGGCCATGGCCAGGCAGCAGCCTGCCGCAATCGTTCTTTTCATTCCTGTTCCCCCGGGTGCTCTCCCTCAGTAATCGAAGCGATAGCCCAAAATCATCTTGGTGATTAAATGGTCCGTAGACTTCGTCACACCGACGCCCAGCCCAAAGTTAATTTCCCATTTTGGCGAAACATTCAGGTCGATCACCGGAAAAATCTGTTGTTCCTGTTGGGAAGGGACATACAGATTCTGTGTCGGTCCGAGTACTCCGTAATATTCGATTCCACCCGTGATTTTTTTCGTAAAGTCGTAACTTACCTTCGCGTCCGGTGAAAAAATAAACCCCTGGCTGGCGCTCGGCCCGTGGAACGACTTATCGAAGGCCGGGTTGAACGCGAAATACCAGCGCCCCAACTGTTTGTCTATGATTGGACGCAACTCATACGTCCAGGTATCCGCGGAGAACTGCGCTCGCTGATACCCGAACTCCTGCGAAATGCTCACGCCCACCGGCCAGTGCCAGCTGGGCGGCACTCTCACCCGCGGCCGGATGTGATCGCCTACATAATCCCATCCATACCCGTTTTGGACGGAAGTAAACAGATAGAAGCCAGTCTCGAACCAGTCGTTGAATCCGTGCGTGATTTCCAGGGTTTCGTGCAACTGGTGGTTGGTCGGAATGGTTCCATCAGTGCTGGTTGTGTTGCCTTGTTCGGTAAAGTTGCTGTGCAATTCCACCATGGTGTGGCCTTTTTCCACCGTCTCGGACCCGTACACCTGAATCTCGTAATTGCTTTGGGCCCGCGCGGCAAACGCGCCGCCTAGCCATGCCACCGCCAGGATGGCGACACTCAGTTTGAAACTCAGCCTCATGCTTGTCCCCAGGCTACACGAAGCATTTAGTGTCCTACGAAATCGCTTGGATGGGGCGTTGAAAAATGTGGGGATATGCTTCGATGACGGCTGCAGTCGATTAACCCATGCCGACTGTTGTCACTACGTTATGCGTGTGGGTGGGATTTATCGTAAATGTCCATCAATTGCTGGATGGTCGCGTGGGTGTACTTCTGGGTTGTCGAAAGCGACTGGTGTCCCAGCAATTCCTGGATGGCGCGCAGATCCGCGCCATCCGCCAGCAGGTGTGTCGCAAAGGCGTGCCTTAAGGAATGAGGGTGCAAGTCCCAGTTGATATTCGCCAGCCGCACATACTTCTTCACAATTCGGGCCACACTCCGCTGGGTCAGCCGCCGTCCGCGGTAGTTCAGGAAGATAGCGTCGACGCTCGCGTGGCGGCCGTGCTCTTCACACTCCCTAAGCAACTCCTGGCGCACCGGCCAATACCGTCGCATGGCTTCGGCGGCTTTCCCGCCGTACGGCACGATGCGTTCTTTGTTGCCTTTGCCGCGCACGCGCAGCATCTGGTCTTTCTGGTCCATATCCCCCAGATTCAGCCCGGTCAATTCGCTGACGCGCAGGCCTGCCGCATAGAGTAATTCCAGAATGGCGCGATCGCGCGGCAACAGCAGGGTGTCCTCAAGTCCCTCCGGGGATCCGGTCGCCTGCAGCCCACGCCCATTCAATTTCGTACCGCTAGGCGCCGTTTCGCCGTGTGTCCCGGCCAACTGATCCAGAAACCGGCTCATCTCTTCCGCCGAAAGGACCATGGGGATCCTCTTGGGCAGCTTCGGTGTAGGAACCAGCCGAGCCGGATTCTCCTTCAGAATGCCTTCACGCACGCAATACTTCAAAAAGGAGCGCAGTGCCGCCAGTTTTCTTGCGATGGAACTTTTCTGCAGACCCTTCTCGTGCAGGTCTCCGACGAATTCCCTGATCATCTGGTGAGTTATCTTGGTCACTCCGGGCGCCTGTAAACCTGGTGGTGAGAGGTACTCGCGAAACTGCTCCAGATCCTTCCCGTAGTTAATCACCGTGTGCGGGGAAGAGTTTCTTACCGACCTCAGATACTCGAGGAAGTTGTTGATGGTCTGCTTCAGCATCGTTCGGGCCCTGCCTTCAGGCACACCCCACCGCATCCCGCTTCCACACTCTGTCCATCCCGGCCCGACTACCGGGTTGCTGGATGCGGTTCTGCCCCACCTCGAATATCCATCGGCTAGACTTTTACAACCACCGGCGATTCTTCCGCCGCTGATTTGCCCGGCGCTTCCGCGGGCTTGTCTTCCGGCGCCAATTTTTCCCAGTCGCATCCTTCTTTAATACAGGAATAGACGGTGCCAATCTTGCTCTTCTTCTCTACCACGAATGCAGCGCCGCACTTCGGACAAGGCTGATCGATGGGCATATTTGCGGAGGTGAAGTCGCAATCGGGATACCGCGAGCATCCATAGAACACCCGCATCCGCCCTCGTCCGCCCTTGCCCATGCTGGCGCGCTTCACAAACTCGCCTTCATGGCACTTCGGGCACTTGATTCCCATGGTGATCGGTCGCGTATACTTGCACTTCGGGTATCCGGTGCAACCGATGAACGTTCCGAAGCGCCCGTGCTTCTTGACCAAGCAGTTTCCGCAAAGCGTGCACTTTTCTTCCAGCGGTTCATCAGGCTCGTGGGCAATTCGCGTTCCTGCCACCAGCCGCCGCGTTGTCTTGCAGTCCGGGTAGCCTGTGCAGGCCAAAAACGCACCAAACCGGCCGCGCTTCAGAGCCATTTCTTTTCCGCAATTCTCGCAATACTCAACCTTGTTCTCCGCGTCCTCGGGAATCTCTTCCGACATGTCCTGGATGAAATCGCAATCCGGATAGCGCGAGCAGCCCAGGAAGAAGCCGTGCCGGCTGATACGCTCGAGCAGTTCGCCCTGGCCGCACTTCTCGCACTTCTTTCCCGTTGGTATGCCCGCCTTGTACGAAATCATTTCGTCGCCGGCCTTATCAAGGTCGACGACGAACTTTTCCCAGAACTCGCGTACCGATTCCCGCCACGGCAGCTTGCCTTCTTCGATGTCGTCCAACTCTTCTTCGAGCCTGGCCGTAAACTTCACATCGAACACATCTTCAAAACTCTTGATCAGCAGGACGCAGACCCTTTCGCCCAGCATTGTCGGTGTGAAACGCCCCTGATCTTTCTTGACGTATTCGCGTTCCACGATCGTTGAAATAATCGACGCGTACGTCGACGGCCTGCCAATGCCATCCTCTTCCAATTCCTTTACCAGCGTCGCTTCCGTGTAGCGCGGCGGCGGCTCCGTAAAGTGTTGATCCGGCCGGATCGAGTCCAGCTGCAAGGCCTGTCCCTCGGTCATCCGGGGCAGCGCTTTGCCCTCGCCTTCGTCATCCTTCTCGTCGTCCTCGCGGTCCGCATTGGCCACCGGAATCTGGTAGACCTTCAGGTAGCCGTCGAATTTCATCACCGATCCGGTCGCGCGGAATGTGTAATCTCCCGCTGCGATGTCGATGGAGGTCTGGTCGAATACGGCCGGCAGCATTTGCGACGCCACAAACCTCTGCCAAATCAGCTGGTACAGCTTGAATACATCGTCTTGCAGGTATTTCCGCACCTCCTCCGGCGTCCGCGAGACATCCGTCGGACGGATGGCTTCGTGCGCGCCCTGCGCATCTTTTTTCGACTTATAGAAATTCGGCTTCTCGGGCAGGTAGTCGCTTCCAAATCGCTGCGGAATCAGTTCGCGCACTTGTTCCAGTGCGTCGTTGGAAACTTGCACGGAATCCGTGCGCATATAGGTAATCAGCGCCACCGATCCTTCTTCGCCCAGTTCCACGCCCTCATACAAACGCTGCGCTAAGGCCATGGTACGCTTTGCCGTGTAGCGGAGGCGGTTGTACGCGGCTTGCTGCAGTTTCGAGGTTGTGAACGGTGGCGGCGCGTTGCGTCGCTTTTCCTTCTGCGCGACGCTGGCCACTTGCCACTTCGCCTTAGTCACCGCGGCGACAACCGCATCTGCCGCCTCTTGATTCTTGACCTCGATATCCTCGCCCTTGTGCTTGGACAACTTGGCCTCAAATATTGGTGGTTCGCCCCCATCCAGCATCGCGTGGATGGTCCAATATTCCTGAGGCACAAAAGCGCGAATCTCCTGCTCCCGCTCCACGATCAGGCGCAGGGCCACGGTTTGCACGCGTCCTGCGCTCAAACCCCGGCGCACCTTGTCCCACAACAACGGTGAAATCTTGTAGCCCACGATGCGGTCCAACACGCGCCGCGCCTGCTGCGCATCCACCAACTGCGCATCCACCTGCCGCGGCTTTTCAAATGCCGCGCGGATGGCCTTCGGCGTAATCTCGTTGAACGTCACACGGAAGATTTTCTTGGGGTCAATCGGCTCGATGCTGATTTCGTCTTTTTCCTTTTTCGCGGGCTTTCCCTTGCCCTTTACGGTCAACGCCTTGCCGGTCTTCACTTCCGCCTTCGCGTCGGCTTTCTCCTCCGCTTCGTTCTTTCCGTTCTTCCCATTTTTGCCGTTTTTGGCGTTCGCTTCATCTTCCTCAGGAATCAGAAACTTCGCCGGCTTCGACAGCACCATCGCCAGGTGCGCGGAAATTGCTTCTCCTTCGCGATCCGGGTCGCCCGCCAGAAACACCGCGTCGGCCGTGCTCGCAGCCTTCCGCAAATCATTAATCACCTTTCCCTTGCCCGGGATGATCTGCAGTGTCGGCTCGAAGATCTTCGGGTCGTCCAGCGTCACGGGTTTGCGAGGCGGTTTTGGAGCTGCGGTCTTCGCGCCCTTCTTCTTTTTCTTCTTCTTTGGCTTCTCATCGTCGTCGGGCAGACGAATACCAATCGTCTTTTTCGGCAGGTCCATTACGTGCCCGATGGAGGCCTTGACCGTGTAGTTCTTTCCCAGATACTTGTTGATCGTCTTCGCCTTGGCCGGCGACTCGACGATTACCAATGACCTAGCCATGATTTCCTTTGTAACCCCGGATCACTCTTCTGGAAGGGCCAGCAGGGCGACGTGTGTCCTTCTCGCTATCTTATCTCTATCCGGCGTCTTTCTCTCTTCGTCTGCTTCTTGATGCTTCGCAGCCACGTTCGGATGCATCCGGCATCCGCTGGGCATCTAACTTCAACATTTACAACAGTACCTTATTAAACTGTTTTCCCGGCAACCGACCGACGATGCCTTTTATCTCGAGAGTAAACAGCGTAGCCAGAACTTCGCTGGAATTCAACCCAATGGTTTCCAACAGGCGATCAATCGGCCGCGATTCTTCGGCGCTCAGTAGCTCGTAAATCTTTTTCTCTGTTGGACTTAGCCCGCCCGCGACGAGCAGATTGCGTTATTCCGATTCGACAACCTCCGGCTGCACCAGAGCTGCTCGCACCGGGGTCGGTAGCTCCTCGATGACATCTACCGCATTTGTCAACGGCGTGGCTCCCTGCTTGATGAGCAGGCTCGGCGCAAAGCTTACATCCTGTGTCACGTTGCCCGGCGCTCCGAACAGTTCTCTCCCAAACTCCATGGCCAGCCGCGCTGTAATCAACGACCCGCCGCATTGCTTCCCTTCGACAATGATCACGCCAATCGGCATTCCGGCAATGATGCGGTTCCTGACCGGGAAATTTTCCGGTGCCGGATGGCTGCCAATCGCGAACCCTCTGATCATGGCTCACGTTCGAGGACCTTCTCATAAAGTTCTTGTGGTCTTTCGGGTGACAAACATGGATGCCGGTGCCCAGAACCCCCGATCGCGCCCGCCAACCGACGTCGCGTCCCATACGGTCTGCCCTCTGCGTTCCATAGACTGTTGGGCGCAGCGTATCCACACCATGGCCAGGCTCGGCGAGTTCAGGATGCTGGCATCGCCGCGGACATACAGCCCCACCAGCGGATCGTAAATCTGCAGCAGGGATTGGGGATACTCGGGCTTCGTCCAGTTCACCAGCTTGCAGCCCACGCGGTGCGCGGCATCCAGTTCCTTTTCCGCCCGTCAGAAGTTTTGCTTCTCAAAGATTGTGTGGGCCACTCGGGCGGCAGGTTGCAACTTTCGAGATGTGTCAACGAGGCGCGGAACCCGCCGTCGGGCGAACCGCACTCGCGCAGCAATTGCGCAGACAACCGGACGCGATGCCCGGCGCCATGATCAACGCCAGCCAGGGGAGGGAAGCTTGCAGCTCCATGCTGGTCTGAGCCTAGGCGCATAGCAATCGTACTGATAAGTCTAATTAACGTTAACATGCCATTCGTCACGGAGCAGCCAGGCACAAACGAACGCATGACGCCCATTTAGTCTGGGCCCGGTGTTATCCTTATTCATCACTCTTCCGCAGGCAACTCGCTCCAGACCAAGGAGTTTCCACCGTGCGTGCCGCTGTGTCTCGTCTTGCTGCCTTGGTCCTGGTTTCGTTTGTGCTGGACGCGTGCAATTCCACTGTCACGATTGTCGGTAGCGGTTTCTTCCTGGCCTTCTCGACGTCTACGATTATCACGACGCAAGATGGTGCGCCGGCTGCGCTGATCGTCACGGTGAGTGGGGCGCCCACATCCTCAACCATCACGCTCGTCAATATGCCCACTGGCATGACGGCACAAATCACCCAGCCGGATGCATCCGGCGCCGCCACGATCCATTTCGTCGCTTCACCCAATGCCGCTCCGGGCACGTACTCCGTTCAGGTGCTCTGTACTTCGGGTGGCTCGAACGCTTCTAAGGATGTCACAATTGTCGTCGCTCCCACCGCCGTCGTTTCCTCGGCCGTCGACTCGTCGCTCGGCATCAATGGGCAGTTGAAGCAGTTCATGTCCACTTCGTTTCAACCTGCCGAGTGGGACTATCCATTCTTTCAGAATCACGCGGCGATTGAACCCGCTCAGCTCAACTCTCTTGGTTCTCAACACATTCGCATTCAAGGGATTTCCCAAGCGGTGCCCTGGAAAGCCAATTCCAATCCGCAGGTAGCCTCCGACTGGGATTTCACTATGCTCGATGCCATCGTGCAGCCCGTCCTCTCCGTTGGAGACCACAGCCCGGAGTTCCAGATCGCGGTTGCGCCTTCGTTTTCCGGGCTTGTGGATTCATCCGGGCATCTGATTGTCAATGCGGCGAACCTGCAACTGATGGCCTCCTATTTCGCCAATCTCGTTTGCTACTACAACAAGGGAGGTTTTGCCTGGGGCCGCCAGACTTTCAAGTCGCCGAGCGCCTATCCCATCACCTGGTGGGGCATCTTTAACGAGTACAACATCAACGGTCTCACTGCTGCCGAATACGTTCAGCTGTACGATGCGGTTGTGCCCGCCATGCTCGCCGTTGATCCGACGCTCAAGTTCTCCGCTCTGGAACTCTCCGACTACGATTACCAGGTTGGCGACCCGCGCAATAATCTGCCCACCTTTGTTGCCGCCACGTCCGCTGGAGGCGTTAACGCCCGGGTCGATGTGGCCTCCACGCATTTCTATTCGTCTTGCAATCAGCAAGATCCCGACGTGGTGCTATTTTCAACCATTCCCGGGTTCGTCAGCGACATGCAATATTTCCGGCAGCAACTCGCTTCGCGCCCCGATCTCGCCAACGTGCCGGTGTGGGTCACGGAAAACAACGTTAACGCCGACTACTCCGCCGCCAACGGCATGAGCAACTGCAACCCCGGGCAGACATTCGTTCCCGACACGCGCGGCACCACCGCTTTTTTTGCTGCGTGGCGTCCCTACATTTTTTCGCAACTTGGCAAGGCTGGCAGCCAGGCCCTTTATCATTGGGACTACGCTGCCGACACGCAGTATTCCGAAGTCGATTACACCACGGGCAACAAATATCTTTCTTATTGGGTCGATTACACGCTTTCGCAGATGTTCCCTGTCACACCTACGGCCTCGCCGACAATTCTCGCGCTTGAGTCCAGTGACGTTTCTTCCATTGAATCCCTCGCGACCAAAAATCCCGATGGGTCTTACGTCATTATGATTACGGACCGCGCCGTTCACTCGCCCTCCGATAACAATGGGCCGGGTGATCCGCGTACCGTCGTCGTGGATGTCACCGCGCTGGGCAAATATTCCTCCGTCACGCAACTCACCTTGCAGAGCGACACTGATCTCACCAAAGGTCCTCAACCAACGACTCTCTCTCCGTCGCCCAAACTTTCCATCACGCTTAACGGCTACGGCAGCACTTTCCTGCACGTCATCCCTTGAATCGTACGTGCGATCATTTCGATTGCGCATGAGCGCTGTTTGAAAGCATTTGTGGCCCCGCAGGATTCGACGTGCTAGCATCCTGTCCATCCCGCTTCTTCGACACCCAGCTAAGGTCATTTTTTGGAGGATTCCGTGAAAAAATTCGCAGCAGCTATTTGTTTTTTGGCTCTTTTGTTTGCTTTGTCCGCTTCCGCAGTCCGCGCCCAGGCTCCGCCTGAAGCTCCCAAGCCGGGACCCGAAGAACAGAAACTCGCGTACTTCGTTGGCAAATGGGTTTCCGAGGCCGAGATGAAGCCCAGTGCATTCGGACCTGGCGGTAAAGTGAATTTCACCGAAACCTGTGAATGGTTCGCCGGCAACTTCTCCCTCGTCTGTCATTCCGAAGCCGCAATGCCTGGCACCACCATCAAAGGACTCAGCGTGATGGGCTACGACAGCGGTGACAAGGCGTATGTCTACTTCGAGACCAACAGCATGGGCCAGAACACTTTTTCGCGCGGCACAGTCGATGGCGACACCTGGACCTGGACCGGGGACTCAAAAATGAACGGCCAGCCCACGCACTCGCGCTTCACGCTCAAGCGTGTCACCGACGATTCAGCCACCTTCAAATTCGAAATAGGTGCGGGCTCCGAGCCGATGGCTGTCATCATGGAAGGCAAGCAAACTCGCCAAAAATAGCGCGAGGCCGTTGATCTCGCTCGCAAGGCTGGATTTCTCGTTTCATCTGGAGGGCGGCTGGCTTCACGCGCAGTTTGGCGGTTGCCCTTCCTGTGCTCGTCGATTCAGCGTACACTGCACTTGCACCGCTCCTGCGCCCTCCGTCATGGAATTTGCCCGCGAGAGCCGCCGCTTCGGTATTGCCTGGGTGCTATTCGCCCTGGCCGTGGCGCTGCACGTTACCGACGAGGCCACACACGATTTCCTAACTACCTACAACGCATCTGTCCATGCCATCCGCGCGCGCCTTCCGTTTCTTCCTATCCCGACATTCACTTTCCCGGTGTGGCTCGCCGGCTTGATCGCAGGCATTCTGCTGCTGCTCGCACTTTCTCCATTCGCTTTTCGCGGCAATCGAGCATTGCGCCTCATCGCGCTTCCTCTCGGACTTGTCGTGGGTGTCCTCAACGCTGCGTTGCACATTTCCAGTTCGCTCTATTTTCATCGTTGGATGCCCGGTGTGTACAGCTCGCCGTTTCTTCTTGCCGCCGCGTTATATCTTCTCTACGCTGCGTTCCGCGCAAAAAAACATTCCGCCACGTCGCATGGTTGAGCAGGGTCCGCAGGCTGCTCTGGCGTTGAGTCTTCAGCAGCGGCGCCTCATTGTTGCCGCCACAACCCCCGGGAAATCCTGAAGAACAGTTGCTCAGAAATGGAAAATGATGTCGCTCGCGAAAACCAACTGGTTCTTCCTTGGGCCGTCATTATAGGCGGGTGCGTCATAAGCGTGTTCGTAACGCAGTTCGGGGCGAATCAGGACGGTGGTGCCGATCCAGTGCCCCACGCGATCATGCTCTCCGAGTAACGCGTGCGGTAGCCTGTGCGCTGCCCCTTGATGTCGTCGAGATACTCATTTCGGATGGTCAGATAATCCTTCGTCGAAAACTGTTTCTCGACATAGTTCACAATCGCCCATTCCGGCGCGTAACACTGCAACTCCGCTGCTGAATCGCAAACCGCTCCATTTGCATTGGTGATCAGCAGAGTTGCCACCGCCGGATTGTTCACATTGGGCACATTATTCTCCCATATATACCAGCTCTCCGTCGCGGTGTGCCAGGGACGCATTGATCTTGTGATACCACGTGGCGTGGTAGGCGTGCACATTGTTGTAGGCGTATTCGCCCGAATTCGTGGAGTTGTGGCACACATAGACATTGTCCCAGCCCTGTCGCCAGGTGTAGCCGACGCAAGCATCGAACGCAGGCTTGGCATCGGGCTCGCCCACCCAGGGAGCCACGTCGTTGCCGGCAGACAATCCGACCTGCACCGTCCAGTTGCCGGTTAGCTTGGCCGTAACGTTGATGCCGGTTTGTGTGTACGCGTCGAACGTATACAGCAACGAGTGGCTGTAGGTGTAGTTATCCGGCGCGCATGGGCCGGTACATTTCTCTGCCGGACATTGAAGCACAGCTCGCGGTCCTTCTGCAGTAGTTGTGAGCTGAAATATCCCTTGGCTGTGGTGAAACGATAATCCAGTCCGTAAAGTTGCGTTACACGGAATCCCCAGTCGAAATGTTCGCTCTGCACTGTGTCGGGCGCCCGCTCAATGTACACCGCTGCCTGGTCCAACTGCGCCGAATTTGGGGCGCGTACCGTCAATCGGAGAACGGAAATGGAGGCGAGGAAACCGGGGCAGGGAATCCCCGGTTCGGACCTTCAGGTGTTTCAGGCGCGGTTTCCAGTCCTCAAGGTAAGCGGTCGCCAAGCGCCGAAAGAGGCCGGCGCTGTCGTCTTGTGACTGCTGGACGAGTCCTGAACCGGAACCGGAGGAGCCGCTTGGCGAGTCATCGGCAGCAGTTTGAGCGCACAGACGCGCATCCTCTTTCTGGAAAATTCCAGAGCCCAGCAAGGCCCAGAGCAGTCCAGACCGCACGAGCGAATTTTTGTTCATAGGCATTAGGCGGTAACCCAATTTTTCATGTACAGCGTAGAGGTTTGGGTGTAGGAATCCCGTTAGTAATTCGCATTGAACATGTGATGGGGCAAATCGAAAGTTCGCGCACCAAAGACGCTAAGCGCTAACTCCTGGCCCACTTGTTGTTGTGGTACGAGGGTGGCGCCAGCGTTTTCTGGCCGTTGCGCTCAGGCACGCCGGACACTCGAGAATTGCCCAACAGCCACCCCCGCTTGCTACAATTCGCTTTATGAGCCCCGGCCCCAGCTTCCTTGCTCGATTCGCGCCCAACCTCTTATTACTGCTGTTCAGCCTGTTCCTTGGAGCCGCACCGCTCTGCGCGCAGCAGCATTGGAATTTGGACGAAACCCTGGTGATCACCGACGTCAACGTCGTTGACGTGCGCACGGGCGAAGTGCGCCCGGACCAGGTGGTGGTGATCGAACGCAACCGTATCACCACGGTGGGCTCCAAGGGCACGCGCTATCCCCGCAACGCGCCTGCGGTGAACGCCAAAGGTGGCTATCTGATTCCCGGTTTGTGGGACATGCACGTGCACCTCGTGTTCGGCGATTGGTTTCCGTTGGCGCAGGAAATTTCGCTGCCTTTGTTCATCGCCAACGGAGTCACCAGCGTCCGCGATATGGGCAGCGAACTGGGCACCGTGCAAGCCTTCCGCAACCAGATCGAAAACGGCGAGCTCCTGGGCCCGCGCATCCTGACCAGCGGACCCATGCTTGATGGCCCGAAGCCGCGATTTCCCAGTTCGCTGGCGGTCGCCACGCCAGAAGATGGGCGGCGCGCGGTGGACGAGCTGAAGCGTCGCGGCGTGGACTTCATCAAGCTGCAATCACTGATTCCTGCGGACGCCGTGATGGCCATCGCCGATGAAGCACGCAAGGAGGAGATGCCATTTGAAGGACACGTTCCCGATTCCGTGCGCGCTGCGGACATGTCCGCGGCGGGAATGCACAGCTTCGAGCATCTGATCGGAATCTTTGAGGGCAGCTCGCCGGCAGAAACGGAATTTCTGACCGGAACAAAAACGGAGTCGAAGTTTTTGTCGACGTACGATCCGGTTCGTGCTGAAGCACTTGCCGCCATTCTGGCGAAAAACCAGACCTGGCAATGTCCCACGCTGGTTTGGGAGCGCGGCGGCAACTTAATTGATGTGACGGACTACAGCAAGGATCCGCGGGCGAAATATGTGCCCGCATATTGGAAAGACCATACCTGGAAGAAGATGAGCGAGGACGTCAAAGCGGGCTTCGGCACCGATGATCTGGCGACGCGCAGGAAATTTCTGGACAAGGAACTGGAAGTGGTGCAGATGCTGCACAAAGCGGGCGTGCCGTTCCTGGCAGGCACCGATACGCCGCCGGGGGTTTACATCTTTCCTGGCTTCAGCCTGCATGAAGAATTGCAGCGTTTCGTTGCCGCCGGCTTCACGCCGCTGGAAGCGTTGCAGACCGCGACGCTGAATCCCGTGCGTTTCTTCGGCATGGAAGATCAGTTGGGAACGGTCGCGATGGGGAAGATGGCGGACCTGGTGCTTTTGGACGCCAACCCGCTGGCTGACATCGCTAACACACAGAAGATTGCGGCGGTGTTCGTGAACGGAAGATACTTCTCGCGCGCCGATTTGCAGAAAATGTTGCAGAAAGTGGAAGAGTCTGCGAAAAAAGAGGCGCTGAAAATCGGTGCGCCCGGCAATTTCTGAAGGGAATGTCGCGAAGGCGGGTTCCGCGGGATCAGTGACGAAAAGCCAGATATGCCGCCATGGCTCCCAACAATATTCCGGCAATCAGCGAAGCAGCAACGCCGATCGCAAACGAGGTGGACTGCCGGGCCTCCTGGAAGAAAGTTCTCCCGGATGCGGCGACAGGTTCGGCGGAGGATTCAGAATCCGGCGACGGATGAGCATGTTCGACGTGTTCGCCCTTCGCTAGCGGCTGATTGGAATACTCGGTTCGGGCAATGAAGGAATAACCCCTTCGTGGAATCGTCTCGACAAACGCTGGCTGATCCGTGGAATCGCCCAGCACCTGACGCAACTTGTTCACGGTGGTGTTCACGTTCGCGTTGTAATTGACCTGCGAATCTGGCGGCCACAGCCGCGCCCGCAGAGCTTCGCGGGTAACCACGTCGCCCGGTCTCTCCAGCAGAATCAGGAGCACCTCAAGGACCTTCCGCGGCAGAGCTACGCGCAAGCCCTCGCGGAACAGTTCCTGGCGGTGTAAATCGAGTTCATATAAGCTGAAACGAACGTAGCGCGCGGGGGGATTGCGAGGAAGCTCAACGTAATCGTCTGGTCGCGAAAACTGCATCGGCACTAAGCGAGAATTCATTGGTCCCACCGTCTGTTTCGCGCACAACGCAAGTCAGCAACGTCTCAGGAACGAACACACTTGCCGCGGGAACGGCAATGGATCGATCGGTTCGACACCCCTGCCGGCTACCGCTGATTCCCGGTTAGACGGCTGAATTCGCCTGTTGGCTTCTCTGAAAATAGGCCAGACCAGGAGGTGAAGAAGAGAAATGCGTCCAAATTGGCGTTGAATCGGCTAGGAAATCTGGCGCCCCTGAGGGACAAGGAGCGGGGCCATCGGCAGCGTGCGCAAGCGAATTCCGGAGACATCAAAGACTGCATTACTAATCGCCGGGGCCAGACCCACGATGGGGGCTTCGCCCGCGCCCACGGGTGGTTGGTCCTTGCGATCAAGCAGGAGCGAGTCCATGGCAGGAACATCGCGGAAACGCGGGACGCGATATTTCGAGAAGCGGTTGTTCAGGATGCGTCCGTTGTCGAATTCGATGGCCTCGAACAGCGCGCCACCGATGCCCATAATGTTGGCGCCGATGATCTGATTGCGAAGGCCATCGGGATTTACGACGGCGCCGCAATCGAAAGCCGTCAGAACGCGCAGGATTTTGATATTTCCATCCGGTATCGAAGCGACTTCCACAAATGTCGCGACGTAGCCGAGCTTTTCGTAACCTCCGCCCACGCCGTAACCGTGATTGGCGGGTTTGGGACCGCTCCAGCCGAACTTCTTTGCCCCCTCCGTGAATACCGCGCGCAGGCGTTCTTCTTTCAGGTTCAAGACGCGAAATTGCAGGGGATCCATCTTGAGGGAATAGGCAATTTCGTCCATGTGAACTTCGCGCGCGAAATGGTTGGCGGTGGCAGCAAGCCCGCGATAAGAGCCCTGGCGAAGAGGAGATTTGACGGCGTGAAACTCGATGAGTTGATTGGGGACGTCATAGTAGGTGCGAATTCCGGCACCGCCCGAATTGTAGTTGTGAAATTCCCACGCAATGAGCTTTCCGGAGGGATCCGCAGCGCTGGTAATTTCGATGACGCCTGCCGGACGGAAATAGGCCCAGGTGAATTCTTCCTCGCGCGTCCAGACGATTTTGACGGGCTGCTTTGTGGCGCGCGCGAGCCGGGCAGCTTCCAGGGCAGCTTCGCCGGTGTGCTTGCCTCCGTAGCCGGAGCCCGTGTCTGGCATCAGGACGCGGATTTTTTGTTCGGGGATGTGGAAAGCGGCTGCGAGCTCGCCGCGGACGCCAAAAGGACGTTGCGTCCCGGTCCAAACAGTGAGTTGATCGCTGTCCCAGTGCGCGACAGCGGCGCGGGGTTCGAGCGGGGCGTGCGCGATGTAGTTGATGTTGTAGGTGGATTGCAGGCGATTCTGCGTAGCGGAAAAGACCGCGTTGACGTTGCCAACCTCGGTCCGCGAGCCTTCGCCGCGCTCACTGGCTGGAACCTGATTTTTCTTTAAATACTCGAAAAGCTGCGCATTGGACGGCTGTGGATCGGTCTTCCAGGTGGCATTGATGGCTGCTGCCGCTTTCGCGGCGAGCGCTGAGGTTGGAGCGGCAACGCCGAGGAAATTTCCCTCGCGAACCACGATGACATCGGGGAGTTTGCTGGCTTCGCTGGTGTCCGCGGACAAAAGGGTTGCGTCGAACGCCGTCGGACGGACGATTTTTCCGTAGAGCATGTTGGGAAGCTTTTGGTCGGAGGGATAACGATGCGCGCCGGTGACAAAGTCGCGGCCATCGACCTTTGGCGCGGGCCGTCCCGCAACAGTCCATTGCCCAGGCGGGATGAGCGGATCTTCCGACGGAAGGAGTTGCGTGATCTGCTGACCTTTCACCAGTTCCGAGTAGGTCGCCGAGCGCTGCGACCCGGTTTCCAGAACTTTGCCATCCGCGGCAGAGAGACGCGCGGGATCGATGTTCCATTGCTTTGCGGCGATGGCGATCAGGGCATCCCGAGCGGCGGCCGATACGCGGCGCAACTGCAGGTTCATGGTGGGAGTGGTGCGGCTGCCGAAGGTGCCCATGTCAAAGGGAACCAGTTGTGTGTCGCCCATGACGAGCCGAATGGAATCGAGCGGAACGCGAAGCTCTTCGGCAACTCCCTGGGAAAGGGAAGTGCGAATATTCTGGCCGACTTCGACTTTGCCGGTGAAAACGGTGATTTCCCCCTTTTCGCCGATGTGCAGCCAGGCATCGATTTCCTTGGGAAGAGAATCCTCCTCGGAGTTTCTCCGAGACGCGCCCGATTCTTGAAGGCCTGCGGCTTTGGAGGCAGCGCAAATAACAAAAAGGCCCGTGCCAAAGAATTTGAAAAAGGAACGGCGGTCCGACTCAAAAAGCCAAGAAGGACCAGCGGAGAATTCATAACGCTCGGGCTCGATTGCATCGGGGAACAAAGGCTTGTCGCTCATGGGCGTGTCTCCGGCATTGCGGCCGTGGCCTTGCGAATGGCAGCGACGATGCGAGGATAGGTGCCGCAACGGCAGATGTTGCCTTGCATGAACTCAAGAATCTCGGCGTCGGAAGGATTGTGCTTGTTGTTCAGGAGAGAGACGGCGGACATGATCATGCCGGAGGTGCAGTAGGCGCACTGCATGGCGCCCTCGTCTAGAAAAGCCTGCTGCACAGGATGAAGATGCTGGCCGCGGGCGAGGCCCTCGATAGTGGTCACTGATTTACCAGTGACGCTCCACACCGGAGTGATACAGGAACGATGGGCCTTGCCGTCGATCAAGACAGTGCACGCACCGCACTGTCCTTCGCCGCAACCATACTTACTGCCGGTGAGGTCGAGGTGTTCGCGAAGGACGGAAAGGAGGGTGTCGGTCGGCCCAGCGTCGACGCGGACAGTTTGACCATTGATGAGAAGGTTGATTGTGGAAGGCATGCGAGTACCTCAAACAAAGAAAAGGGTACGTCGATGCGGGGCAATGCGCAATCCGTGGATTCAGCGAGGCGGTGGCACCAGCCGCAGAGTCTGGGCGAAGGCTTCTTTGCTGAGCCATGTGATGGAAATCCTAAGGCGTTCCGGATTAGGATTGGGTCACGGTCGCGCCTATGGTGCACAAGCGAAAAATCATCGTCTACATCACCACGAGCGCTGACGGCTTCATTGCCCGGCCCGACGGTGCCATCGACTGGCTCGACCGCCGGCGTCCGAAGGGCAACTACGGCATGGGCGCGTTCTATAAATCGATCGACACGATGCTGTGGGGCAGGAAGACATACGACATGGCGGTCGATTTCCCAAAAAAAGGCATGGCTGGGTCGGGCTTCGATACAAGAGTTAGGAATTATCTGTTCACGCGCAGTCCGCTGCAATCGGCAGCGCCAGCCGGCGTAGAGGTAGTGAACGAACCAATCAAAGCGTTCGCAACCCGTCTGCGCGAGGAAAAAGGGAAGGACATCTGGATGATGGGTGGCGCTGGCATCATTGCATCGTTTCTGGACGAAGGAGAGATCGACGAATTCATGATTCATGTGATTCCCAAGTTTATAGGCGAAGGCATTCCATTGATCGCAGCTGGTCGTCGCACCGTGCCGCTGGAACTGATCTCCTGCACGAAGTTCACTGACGGCGTGGTTAAACTGCACTTTGCCGTCGATAAGAAATCTCCAGGAAGATAGCTCCGGCAAGAAGCGCACCCTGGATAAGAGCGCGCGGAATTGACTTGAGCCAGGAGAAGATATGACTACGATGCCGGACTATCAGGCTATGCTCGCGGTCGCTTTGGCGGAAGCGCGCCTGGGCCTGAAAGAAGGCGGCATACCCGTTGGCGCCGCGATTTTCGATCAAACGGGAAAGTTGGTCGGCGCGGGACACAACCGCCGCGTGCAGGACGGCGATCCCTCGATACATGGTGAGACGGACGCGTTTCGAAAAGCGCGCCGGCAAAAAAGCTATCGAAACCTGATCATTACAACCACGCTCGCGCCTTGCTGGTATTGCAGCGGCCTGGTGCGCCAGTTTGGATTTGGCACCGTGGTGGTTGGGGAGAGCAGAAACTTTCAAGGAGGGATCGATTGGCTGCGTTCCTTGGGAGTGCAGGTGATCGATCTGGACTCGCAGGAATGCGTCTCGCTGCTCGCCGACTATATTCGCGCGAATCCCGCGGTGTGGAACGAAGACATCGGCGAAGAGTAGTTGCCTGAAGGCGCCTATCGGCCGTCGGCTCAGTGGAATTTCCCTGTCGCATGCTATAGTCTGACGCCTCATTGCGATTTCCCGGGGATAAGGGATGGAACTGACACAGGTCGACGCTTCTCTCTACAATCCTGACTTAGCCCCGATTCCCCCGGAAAGACGCACGTGGGGCACCTACAACTACGCATCGCTCTGGGTGGCCATGAGCGTTTGCATCCCCACATACATGCTGGCGTCCGGCCTGATTGCCGGCGGCATGAGCTGGATTCAGGCGGTCGTCACGATTCTGCTGGGCAATCTGATCGTGTTGATTCCCATGCTGCTGAACGCTCATGCCGGCACGCGCTACGGCATTCCATTTCCTGTTTTTGTTCGCGCGTCGTTTGGCGTGCGAGGTGCGAACATTCCCGCGGTCCTGCGGGCGCTGGTGGCTTGCGGTTGGTTCGGCATCCAGGCATGGATTGGCGGGCAAGCGATCTACTCGATGCTGCGTATTGTGTGGCCGGGCGCGGCAAATGTGCCGGGAAGCAAGTGGATCTGCTTTTTTCTGTTCTGGGCGCTCAATATGTTCGTGATCTGGCGCGGCATCGAAACGATCAAATTCCTCGAAGGGATTGGCGCGCCATTCATGCTTGTGGTGGGATTGCTGCTTCTCTTGTGGATTACGCGTAAGGCCGGCGGATTGGGCCCGGTGCTGCACACACCGAGCAAGTTCCACAACACTTCGGAATTCGTGCGCTTTTTTATTCCTGCGCTGACCGGGATGGTCGGCTTCTGGGCCACCGTGGCGCTGAATATTCCGGACTTTACGCGCTACGCCAAATCGCAACGGGCACAAATGGTTGGACAAGCGCTGGGATTGCCGACCGCGATGACGCTGTACTCTTTCATCGGCGTCGCGGTTACTTCGGCATCGGCAGTGATTTTTGGCGAAGCAATCTGGGATCCGGTGGTCCTGCTCGGGCGATTCAATCAACCGATCGTGGCGCTGATTGCGCTGGTGGCGTTGCTGGTTGCCACGCTGAATACCAACGTCGCCGCCAATGTGGTGTCTCCTTCCAACGATTTTTCCAACTTGCGGCCCAGTCTCATTTCGTTTCGGACGGGCGGGTTGATCACCGGCGTAGTGGGCATATTAATGATGCCGTGGAAATTGTTGCGTGATTTCAGCTCTTATATTTTTGGCTGGCTGGTGGGCTGTTCGGCGTTGCTCGGGCCAATTGCAGGAATCATGATCTGCGATTACTACGTGGTGCGGCGCCGTCAGCTTCAGCTGGAGGAGTTGTATCGTCGCGGAGGAGCGTATGAGTATCGGGGCGGGTTCAATCCGAAGGCGATTGCAGCGCTGGTGGCGGGAGTAGCGATCGCGTTAATTGGCTTCGCCGTTCCCGCCTTGCACTGGCTTTACGACTATGCGTGGTTTGTGGGCTTCGTGGTTTCCGGCGGATTGTATTTTCTGTTGATGCACCAGCAGGTGCCGGTGTTGAAATAGGTTTGCCTTGCGGAATGGACGTTGAATAAAGCACATTTCGCTTCTAACCTTTCTTCATCGCGGGCCGTGCGGTCTGACGGGATAAGGATCAGGAGGCTGGGTGACGGAACTTCAGCAAAAAACAGCGCGTGCGAATGCGCTCGACGAACTTCTGCCGCCGTTGACCAACAACGAGGCCGCTAGCGAGGCAGCCCGATGCTTGATGTGTTACGACGCGCCCTGCACGCACGCCTGTCCCACGCACATCGATATCCCCAAGTTCATCAAGAAAATCGCGACGCAGAATTTGCGCGGATCAGCGCGCACAATTCTGGAGTCCAATCTTCTCGGTGCCACCTGCGCGCGGGTTTGCCCGGTGCAGGAATTGTGCGAAGGCGCGTGCGTGCTCGGCGCGGAGCACAAGCCCATCGCGATCGGCCGCTTGCAGCGATACGCTATGGATTTCGCTTATGCAAGAGGCATGGACCTTTTTCAATCCGCGAAAGCTACAGAAAAGAAAGTCGCGGTCATTGGAGCCGGTCCGGCCGGTCTTTCTTGTGCGGGGGAACTCGCCAAGCGCGGACACAGTGTGACGTTGTTCGAAAAACGGGACCTGGCTGGCGGTCTTTCAACCTATGGAATCATCGGCCTTCGCGAACCTGTCGAAGTTGCGCTGGCGGAAGTCGCGATGCTCACAAAACTCGGCATCAAGATTGAAACAGGCAAGGAACTTGGCACCAATCTGACCATGGCCGATCTGCAAGGGAACTTCGGTGCAGTGTTTCTCAGCGTGGGCCTCGGTAGTACCACGACTTTGGGCATTCCCGGCGAAGAACACATTCTGGATGGACTGGAATACATCGAGCAGAGCAAATTGGATGCGAACAGGCTTGCTGTTGGGCGCAATGTTGTGGTGATTGGCGCGGGCAATACCGCGATTGATTGCGCCACCATCGCCAAGCGCCTTGGCGCAAACCAGGTGACCATGATCTATCGACGCTCCGAAAAAGAAATGACCGCGTATGCTCACGAATACGACTTCATCAAACGGGAAGGCGTGCGTTTTTCATTTTTGACTCAGCCGGTGCGTGTCCACGTGGAAAATGGAGCGGTGGAATCACTGGAATGCAAGCGCATGAGTTTGGGTCCGGCGGACGCCTCGGGGCGCCCTTTCCCGCAGCCCGTGCCAGGCTCGGAGTTCCTTTTTGTCGCAGACCAAATTGTGAAAGCCACGGGCCAGGAAAAACCGTCGTTGGCTTCCATGCTGAAAGTCCAAACCGACAAAGGGTTCATCCAGGTGAACGCAAATTTCGAGACGAGTTCACCAGGCGTTTATGCCGGGGGCGACTGTATTCGCGCGCGGGGCGCTGCCTCCACGGTGATGGCCGTGCAAGACGGCAAGCTGGCCGCGCGTTCGATTCATGAAAGGTTGGTGGCACGTGGCTGACCTGAGTATCAATTTTGCGGGAATTCGTTCGCCGAATCCGTTTTGGCTGGCCTCCGCACCGCCGAGCAACTCGGGCATGCAGGTGCATCGAGCGTTTGAAGCGGGCTGGGGCGGCGCGGTGTGGAAAACGATTGGCGCACCAGTGCTGAACGTTTCGAATCGCTACGGGGCGTGGCATTACGGCGGGCAGAAAATGCTGGCGATCAACAACGTCGAGTTGATTTCTGACCGGCCGCTGGAAGTCAATCTGCGCGAAATAGCGGAAGTGAAACGGGCGTGGCCGGATCGGGCCGTGATTGTCTCTGCCATGGTGGAGTCCAAACCGGAAGCCTGGCATGACATCATTCGCCGAATTCAGGATACGGGTGCAGACGGGATCGAATTGAATTATGGCTGCCCGCACGGCATGAGCGAGCGAGGAATGGGCAGTGCCGTGGGGCAAGTGCCGGAATACTGCGAACAAATCACCCGATGGGTGATGGAAGTGGCCAAGATTCCCGTGATCGTGAAACTCACGCCGAATATTTCGGATATCGTTATGCCGGCACGTGCAGCGGTGGCTGCGGGCGCGAATGCGATCTCGCTGATCAACACGCTGAATTCCATTATCGGCGTTGATCTGGAGACGCTGGAAATTACGCCCAACATTGGCGGAAAGGGCGGCCACGGAGGTTATGCCGGCCCAGCAGTGAAACCCATTGCGCTGAATATGCTGTCGGCGCTGGGACGCGATCCGATGGTAAGCGGTTCGAAGTTGCCGATCTCGGGAATGGGCGGAATCTCCACGTGGCGTGATGCGGCAGAATTTCTGCTGCTCGGCGCCAGCAGTCTACAAGTGTGCACCGCCGTGATGCACTATGGTTTCCGCATTGTGGAAGATTTGTGCGACGGGCTGTCGAATTGGATGGATGAGAAGGGTTTCGCGAGAGTCTCTGACGTGGTTGGCCAAAGCCTGCATCGCGTGTCGGACTTCAATAGTTTCGACCTTTCGTTTCGCGCGGTGGCGCGAATCGACCAGCAGAAATGCATCCGCTGCAATCTTTGTTACGTCGCCTGCAACGACACGGCGCACCAATGCATCGACCTGATCGCCAAAGATGGCAGCGTTGTGCAGCCTCAGTCCTACGACATTCGCGCGAATGGCAAGGAAGAGGCAGTGAATTCACGGCCCAGCGTTCAGGTGCGCGAAGAGGATTGTGTCGGTTGCCGCCTTTGCTATAACGTTTGTCCCGTGGAAGATTGTATCCGCATGATTGAAGAGCCATCCGGGCGGATGCCAGTTACGTGGAAGCAACTTTCCGAGTCGCAGCGCGAAGTGACTGAAGATTGGGAAAAAATGAAGGAATATCGCGAGAAGATGGGAATCCATATTCACTGAGGATGATGTGACGTACCGCGGGAGTGCCACATGGCTTTGCTGATCAGGAACGGCGAAATCGTTACCGTAGGCTCGCGCCTGCAGGCGGACATCTACGTGGAGAACGAGACCATCACGCGCATTGGCAAAGATCTGGAAACTCCGCCAAATGCCGAAGTGATCGACGCCAGCGGCAAACTGGTTTTTCCCGGTTTCATCGATCCTCACGTGCACATCTATCTTCCCTTCATGGCGACGTTTGCCAAAGACACGCACGAAACCGGCAGCATTGCAGCACTCGTTGGCGGAACGACTACGTATATCGAAATGTGCTGCCCGAATCGCAACGACGACGCATTGCAGGGCTATCAACTCTGGAAATCGAAGGCCCAGGGCAAAAGCGCGTGCGACTATGCGTTCCACATGTCAGTGACCAAGTTCGTGAAAGAAACTGAATCGCAGTTGCGACAGATTGTTGCCGACGGCACGGCATCGTTCAAAATCTTTCTCGCGTACAAGAACTTTTTTGGCGTCGATGATGGTGAAATGTATCAGACCCTGGAGCTTGCCAAGCGGTTAGGTGTGATTGTCACGGCGCACTGCGAGAACGCGGAACTCGTAGCGAGGTTGCAGCAAAGGCTCGTGGCGGAAGGGAAGACTGGCCCCGAATGGCATGAGCCGAGCCGCCCCGAATCGGTGGAAGCCGAAGGCACCGGCCGATTCGCGACGTTTTCAGAAAACACGGGAGCAACGGGCTACGTTGTCCACCTGTCATGCGCGAAGGCGTTGCATGCCGCACAGGAGGCGAAAGCGCGCGGCGTGAAGATTCACGTGGAATCCGTGTTGCCACACTTCCTGCTCGACAAGAGCTACGCTGAACGGCCCGGCGTCGAAGGAATGAAGCACGTGATGTCGCCGCCTTTGCGCGCAAAGCACAATCAAGCAGCGCTTTGGAACGCACTGGCGGCCGGCTCGATCGATACGGTTGGGACGGACCATTGCCCGTTCGACACCGAGCAGAAACTTCTGGGCAAGGACACGTTCGTGAATATTCCCAACGGGATTCCGGGAATCGAAGATCGCGTCAATCTGTTGTATGCGCACGGCGTGAAACGTGGAAGGCTGGATCTGGATCGCTTTGTAGATGCGGCGAGCACCCGGGCTGCGAAACTTTTCGGGCTTTACCCGCGCAAAGGCACCATTGCCGCGGGGAGCGATGCCGACCTGGTGGTTTACGATGCGAATTATCGCGGCGTGGTTTCCGCAAAGTCGCATCACGTGAACAACGACTATAGTGGTTTCGAAGGAATGCCGATTGAAGGCCGCCCATCGGTTGTGACCGTGCGCGGGAAAGTCCAGGTGCGGGACGGCAAATTCGTGGGCGAGCGCGGCCGCGGCAAAATGCTGAAGCGCGAGCCGAGCCATTTCTGAGCCAACCTATGAGCCTGAATCCCAAACGTACAGTTGCCGAATTGAAGGAACTCCGCGCGCTTACAAGCGACGAAAATGGCGCGCAGCGCGTCGCCTGGACATCCACATGGCTCGAGGCGCGCGACTGGTTCGCGTCCAAGGTGAACGAACTGCCCGTTGAACATCACTACGACGCGGCAGGAAATAATTGGGTTTCCCTGCCGGGCACGTCTGAAAAAAGTCTGTTGATCGGCGGACATCTTGACTCCGTGCCCAACGGCGGCTGGCTCGACGGTTCGCTGAATGTGCTGGCAGGCCTCGAAGTGCTGCGTCGAATTGCCGCGGAATTCGCGGGCCGCCCCCCGATCACGGTCCGTCTAGTGGACTGGGCCGATGAAGAAGGAGCGCGGTTCGGCCGCAGTTTGCTTGGCTCCTCGGCATTTGCGGGAACACATTCGATCGAAGCAGACCGCGGCCGCACGGATCGCGACGGCGTGAAACTGGAAGACGCATTGCGGGGCTGCGGAGTGGAGATCGATAGGTTTCCTGACGCCACAAAGGAACAAGAGAACGCCGTGGCCTATCTTGAACTGCACATCGAGCAAGGGCCTGTATTGGAGCGCATGAGATTGCCACTCGGCGTAGTTCTGGGCACCAAAGGCGTAGAGCGGCACATCATCACGTTTCACGGCCAAGAAGCGCATTCCGGATCGACGCCCATGAATGCGCGGCGCGACGCACTGGCCGCAGCGGCAAAGCTGGCGCTGGAGATCCGGAGCATCGCGAAGAAGCACGAAGACGCGGTTTGCACGATGGGCAGTGTGAAGACGTTCCCGGGAATCGTCACCGCAGTGGTGGGGCGCTGCGAAGTTACGCTGGACCAGCGCGACCTGGACGCCGAGGTTCTTGCGCAGATGTATCGCGAAGCTCAGGAAGCCAGCCAGCGGTTTGCTGCCGAAGAACATTGCACGGTGAACTGGTCGCGGCTGTGGAACATCGAACCTGTGCCGTTCCATCCGCACTTGCTGGGGCTATGCGAGCAAGCAGTTCGGGAAACGTCAGGAACTTCGCATCGCATGCCTTCGGGGCCGTTGCACGACGCGGCCGAAGTGTCGCGAGCGGGAATTCCCACGGTGATGATGTTCGTGCAGTCGCTGAACGGAATCAGCCATAATAAGATAGAAGATACAAAAGACGAGCATCTGGAAATGTCGGTGCTGGCGCTCGATCGGCTGGCGTCCAAAACAATGGACTGGATCGAGCAGCAGCGCTAACCGCGCAAGCTTTCAAGGAAGGCAGGGCGATTATGGATTCTCATTCCCGCAAAGTGGTTCAAGAAAACCGCGACTACACCATGTTCTCCTGGTCCGTGCAGGGGGCATCCAATCCCATTCACATGAAACGCGGCGAAGGGGTGTGGTTCTGGGACGGCGACGACAATCGCTGGCTGGACTTCAGCTCTCAGCTCATCAACCTGAACATCGGCCACCAACATCCCAAAATGCTGGAAGCGATCAAGAAGCAGGTCGATGAGCTTTGTTTCGCCGGGCCTGGCTTCGCCACGGAACCGCGAGGCCTGCTCGGCAAAAAGCTCGCTGAGGTCACGGGGCTCGCCAAGGCTTTTTTCACCCTGGGCGGAGCCGAAGCCAACGAAAATGCCATGAAGATCGCGAAGCTCTTCACCGGCCGCGACAAAATTATCACGCGCTACCGTTCCTATCACGGCGCCACCATGGGTTCGATGACCGCGTCGGGTGATCCGCGGCGTTGGCCTGTCGAGCCGGGCATTCCGGGGATCGTTCGCGTCTTCGATCCGTATTGCTATCGCTGCCCGTTCGGACAAAAGGTGGAGACCTGCCATCGCGAATGCGTTTCGCACATTGAAGAAATTATTCAGATGGAGGGCCCGAACACGATTGCGGCGATTCTCGTGGAAGGCATCACGGGGTCGAATGGTCTGCTGGTACCTCCGGACGATTATTACGCCAAGCTGCGCGCGCTGTGTGACAAATATGGTATTTTGTTGATCGATGACGAGGTCATGAGCGGATTCGGCCGCACCGGGAAATGGCTCGCCACGCAACATTACGGCATTCGCCCCGACATCGTTAGCTGCGCGAAGGGCTTGACCAGCGGCTATCTGCCTCTGGGCGCCGTAATTGTTTCCGACGCGATTGCCAAACACTTTGAGACCAACATGCTTTGGGGTGGGCTGACTTACAGCGGCCACCCGGTTTGTTGCGCGGCCGCGGTCGCGAACCTGAATCTCTACGAGGAGGAAAAGATTTTTCAAAATGTGGAGCGGCAGGGGCGTTATCTGGCTGCGCGCCTAGAAGCGATGAAGCAGAAATATCACTGTGTTGGGGATGTGCGCTACACAGGGCTCTTCAGTGTTTTGGAACTGGTGAAGGATAAAGGCACGCGCGAACCTCTGGCTCCGTTCAACGACAGTAGCCCGGAGATGAACAAGCTTGCGGGCCACTTGAAGGGCAAACATCTTTACGCGTTCAGCCGATTCAATATGTTGTGGGTTTGCCCGCCGCTGATCATCACCGAGGATGAACTGCGCCAGGGCCTGGACATCGTGGAAGAAGGGTTAGCCGTGGTGGATGCGGTAGTGTCTCCGGCCTCGGCTGCCCAACCAACCGAGGTCCTGGCACGAAAGTAGAGACGCCGGAAGCGCTGCACGCAGCTTCCCGGCGGTTTCCAGTGCAAGTTCTCTGATGAATAGGGTGCACGCTAGTGAGCATCAGCGTTCTGGACATTTGTGCGTATGTGGGCCTAGTTGCGGTGGGCGCGGTTGCCTTCAACATGGTGCTTGGAATGCCGATGGCACTTCGTTACAGTCCGATTCGCAGCTGGCCGCATCGCAGGTTCAATTACTTTCAACTGCGCAATTGGTCGGGATATGTGGCGTTAGGGGCCGCGATTCTACACCCACTGATTCTTCTATTTAACAAGCCAACGCGATTTCGCATGCTTGACGTCGTTTACCCGGTACACTCGCCGAGCCAGCCGCTCGAAAACACCATGGGCGCCGTCGCATTGTACACGGTTGCTATCGTGGTAGTTACTTCGTATTTGCGCGTCAGACTAGGTCGGCGACTCTGGAAGTCGGTGCACTTCACCATCTATTTTGCGGCGGTTGCGCTCTTCTGGCATAGCCTTTTCACCGATCCCGATCTGAAGAATTCGCCGGTGCAGTGGCTCGGCGGTGGAAAGGTATTCATAGAGGTTTGCCTAGCCTCAATCGTGGTTACAACCGTTGTACGTTCGCGGTATTCGTTGAAGAAGGCGCGTCAGTTGAACTAAAAGATGAAGCAGCCGTGAGCAAACGCCTGGATGTATAGTGTTCGCGAGCCCGGGCATAGAAACGTTCGCTCGCGGAGCAATGACGCGACTTCATTGGAGGACGAGGATGCGGGAGTTCCAGGTGATGCTTTTGGTGATCGGGATGGGACTGCTCTCACAAGAGAGGAAAGTGGAGCCCACGTGGTTGTACCGCGACGTTGCGGCTCTTCCCGAGCGCCAGATTGATTTGTCTAGCGACTCTTGCCATTACACAGCGATTTTTGGTGAGGGAGACTCTGAGTCCAAACTGCCGCAAAACGTAGCGCGGTTTGGGGAGTTGACCGTGGCGCCCCACGGCACATGCAAGGTGGTCGAGTATCCACGGGATGAAGAGCTGTATTTCGTTTTAGGCGGCAGCGGGATGCTTCACTACGGTGAACAATCGCACGCCTTGACCCAGAATGATTTCGCCTATGTGCCGCCGACAGTCCGGCACAGCATTTCCAATCCGTCGAGCGAAGCGCTTCGTGTGGTGGTGACCACAGTTCGAATTCCTCAAGAAACTCCACTCTTACCGCCGGCGGAATTGGCCGTAGCCAATTTAGATGAGATCAAGGAAGAGACTGTCGGAGGTCATCCGAACTCCGTGCTGTACAAACTTCTGATTGGGCCGCGCGCAGGTACGCGTGACCGAATTAACGCCACCTATACTGTGGCTGATTTCTTCCTGATGGACTTTGCGCCTGGCGGCACAAATACTCCACACCACCACGAAGTGGCGGAAGAAATTTATTTGGTGCTGGACGGAGAGGGGCAAATGGCTGCGGGCGGCGGCATGGATGGAGTCGAGGGTTTACATCACGCCAAGACCGGAGAAGCGTATTATTTTCGGCCGAACTGTACCGTCGGTTTCTACAATCAAAAGGCTTCCGCGGCGAAGGCCCACATCCTGGCTGTGAGGGTATTCGTCCCGATGCCTAAGAATCCCGATTGAGGCTTGCGCAGATCTGTCGAGTCTATGGCAGAGGCCTGATCGTTGAGCCGCTTCGCCCACGCACCGCAATGAGTGACATTTGCTCCAAATCGGGGTAGTGGTCGTCTTTGTCGGGTTTCCGTTCGGCCGGTGGAAGCTGCTGGACGGCCGTTTGTGAAGGCAGTGGTCCCTTGAAGTATTTTTGGTAGACAGTGGCAAACTGCGGCAGATCCTGCAAATTGTCCAAGTAAATCGTGGTGGAGACGACCCGATCGAAATTCATGTCTGCTTCCTCTAAATTGTCCAGGAGGTTGCGCATGGTCTGGCGGGTCTGGTCCTTTGTCGAAGCGGCGTAGACGCCCCCGTTCGGTCCGGGGATGAATCCGCTCTTCGCGGAACAATACAGAGTATCTCCGGCAAAAACGCACGGGCTAGCCGTGGGACTCGGTGGCATGTTCTTTGGGCGGACGGAGCGCCGCTGGCTTAGATCACGCACCGCAACGCCGGTGTAGGTGATCTGCGTACCTTCGGGGAGACTGGAGACTTCGATGGTGGCGCGAGCCGGAGTATTTCCAAATTCGAAGCGACGCGCGTATTGCTCGTTCATGACGCGCATCGGGACTGCCGAGGTTAGATAAGGGTTCACGAAAACCATGTTAGCCAAGGTCAGGCCGGCGGCCTGAACAACGGAGTTCACGCGATCCAGCGCCATGTTGACTTGCTCGGCGGGATTTTGGGGGACAGGTTTCTGCGTAAAGTCGCCGGCAGGTATAGAGGAAACAAACAGGCGGTCATGTGTGAGCATGCCAGGAGAGTAGGCCTTGCTTTGCGAAAAATCGGGCAAGGAAACTGGCTGCTTGCCGCGAGAGTCACGGACAGCAACAGCCGTGATTTGTACTGGCGATTCGGGAACCTGCGCAACGCCTAGGACGGCGCGAGCGGGCGGATCGTGGGGAAAGTAGTTGGCAAAAACTTCGTTGAGCTCTTGATAGTGCTTCACATCCTCGAGGTACACCTGGACATAAACGACGTGATCCATCGAGAGGTCTGCTGTTTCAACGACCTTGCGGATGTTCTCGAGACATTGGCGCACTTGAGACGGAAAATTAGGGGAGGTGGCTCCGCCGGCGCCGTGCGGGCCTTGACCGGAGACATAAACGTAGTCGCCGGCATCGAAACCGTTTGGAGCGAGATAAGTTTGAGCTCCCGCATCGGGAGCAGCTTGCGCGAGCACGGGCAGCGCGGAAAAGAACACGCACACAGCCGACAAAAGGAGGCGTTTCACGCAGCTTTTCCCTTGCGCGCGGCACCGAGGATCGATCGCAGGCGGTCTCCGACAATCATTTCTTCGCCGGGCTGGATGGTCATGGAGACTAGCTCAATATGATTGTGCGTTTTGAGTTCCTTTGGATTGGGTTTTGGCTTCTCGATCCCTTCATGCACTGCGGACACCAGGCTCGGATTATCAATGCCCAGGACTTCAATGACGGGATCCCCTTCGCGAAGTTTCTGCACACAATCCTTGATGCCAAAGCCCCACGCTTCCTGGTCCCACGAGATGCGCAAGGTGGGATAGCGATTGCCGTCGTCGGGGATGTAGATTTCCGTCTGCACTCCCGGGACGGTATTGACCAGCTTTGCGATACGATCAACGCGGGCGTTCCATTCGTCGTAGAGTTTCTTGGAATCGGTATTCAGCCAAGTCTCAATTGCGGTCAGACAGCCAATTACCTCTTCTTTCCCAACTTTCATGGGGCGGCAGACCGCGCCCTCGTAGGGGCAGGAATTTCGCACCGCGGCTTCGATCAGGTCCTTGCGGCCGAGAAGCACGCCGCTGCATTGCGGGCCGCGCAAACCCTTACCGCCGGAGAAGGTATAAAGATCGAGCTTCATCTTGGCGTAGAGCTTGATGTTGTCGATTGGCGGAATACCGGCGGCGTCGTCCAGCAACAGCGGCACGTTATGCTGTTTTGCAATGGCGGCTTCGCGTTCGAGCTTTTCCTTCAGATCCGTGGTGTAAATCATGGCGGTGTTCGGAGTAATCGCATTAGCGATATCGTCGGGCTTCTCGACGAGGACCAACTTCGCGCCGGTCAGGCGGATGGCGCTGTCAAATGCGCTACGGCCGCCAACCATGATCACTTCGTGCGCCAGCCCGGTGGTGTCAGGCAGCTGCCAGATTTTTTGCGGGTCGCTTCCGGCCATGCAGGCTGCGGTGGCGGCAGCCATGGCTCCCGCGGCGCCCGAAGTAATGACTCCGGATTCCGCCCCGGTCAGTTCGGCCAAGCGACGCCCGACGGCGTGATGAAGTTCGACCATGTTCACAAAATAACGCCCGGCTTCGGCTTGAGCCTCGCGGGCCTCAGGGAATTGCAGAGATCCGCTGAGGTAAGTCCATGTTCCGCGGCAATTGATGACGGTCTTGACCCCGAGCCGGCTGTAAACATTGCTCTTCGGGTCCAGACCCATCGCGGCTGCGGACTTTACATAGAGGCCCTGAGCGGCGATTTGAGCTAGCAACGGCGAGGCGGCCAGCATTTTCATGAATCCACGGCGGCTTGGTTCCTTTGCTAAAGGCATTTTGTTTCCTCTCGGAGGGAATTCTTATTTCGTGAAAACTAAAGTTCCAAAATGTTCGGGCACGTGATTAGGATCGCGGTTGATCACACAAGTCGGTTGCCAGCACATAAAGTGGCGCACCGGGTCTGCGCCCAACCCGTCGATGCGGTAGAGATTGACGCGCCACTTGGTGCCAGCTTGCACTTGTTTTTCGCTGACGGAGCGCAGCGGCACACGTGCCGCCGCGTACCAGATATGGGTTTTTTCGTCGATGCGTCCCTGCCGTTGCCAGCCAGAATCCCACTTCGCATCGTAGCTGTCGTGATTCAGATCGATGGCCAGATCCACCCAATCGCCCGTTGGCGCAATTTCAAATTCCTTGTACACCTTTATGTCCTGCCAGTCCTCGCCCAGAAAAAATTCCACCACGTCCCGGTCCCAGAGTTTCAGCCGGTCCTTGCTGTTGTCCGCAGGCAGCCACAGATTCAGTTCCGTGTAAGTCGAGATGAACAAAAGATACAAGTCGGAATCGGTCCAGAAGCCACGCACCTCTGTCTTCAGCTTCGGATAGTCAATTTCATGGCTACAGTCTTTCGTAATCCACGTCGACGCGGCCTTCGCCCAAGTAGCTGACTTCGGATCCGTGTTCAGCTCCGGCGCGTGGGCTACATACGGTATCAGGAAGGCCGTACCTGGCGCAACAAACTCGCACACTTTCGCCGCGCTAGTCTCGTCAGACGAACGCATCCCCTTGCTCGCCGCGTGCACTCCCACTCCTGCCAACTTAAAAATCAAAACCGCGACCAGCGCCAACATCCCAACCGCCAACGTTCGTCGCAATCTCATCGATTAAGGTTGAGCCGCGTTTCTCAATTCCGGCGCAATTTCAAACGCCTTCTCGAACTCCGCGCGCGACTCGTCCTCCTTTCCCTGTTTCTGCAGTGCTAATCCAAGGTTGTAGTGCGCCTCCGCGTAGGACGGCTTCAAGCGAAGCGCTTCGAGAAATTCCAATTGTGCCGCCCTGTTCTCTTCGGCTTGCAACAGCGCCAAACCCAGATTGTTGTGCGCCTCGGCAAAGTCCGGATCGCGATGCACGAGCTCTCGAAACACGCTGATGGCGCCGGCCGTGTCGTTCTTCTGACTCAACACCAGTCCGAGTTGAATCCGCGCGTCCGTGTACTTGGGGTCGAGGCTCAGTGCTTCATTCAGCTCGTGAATAGCCTCGTCGAGTTGACCTGATTGCGCTAAAGCAAGGCCGAAATTATAGTGCGCTTCCGGGAGATCGCCATCCGACATCACCGCCTGATGAAACTCCTGAAGCGCGCCATCGCGATTGCCCTCGCGCCAGTAGAGCAGTCCCAAACTCGTGTGTACTTGCGCATAGTCGGGTTTCAATTGCAGCGCTTCTTCGTAAGCTTCCTTGGCCCGCCGATAATCCTGCTTCCGTTCCCAGGTCGCGCCCAGATAGTAGTAGCCAGTCGGCAACACCGGGCTCTGCTCGATGGCCTTCTGAAAAAAAATCTGCGCCTCATCGAACTGTTGCTTTTTCAATGCGTCCACACCCTGCAGGATCAGCAGCTTGGCCTGCGCCAGCCGCGCGCGAAATTCGTGCAACTGATTCAGCTCGTCAAGCTCTTTATGAGCCGCCGCGGTATCCCCTTGCGAGCGTAGTGCAATTCCCAAGCTGTAATGAGCCTCCTCGAAATCCGGCTTCAGTTCGATCGCCTTCCGAAACGCGCTGATCGCGCCAGCATTGTCTCCCGCGGCTTTTAGCTCCATCCCAAGGTTGTATTGCGCATTTGGGTCCGTGGGATCGAGTCCCACCGCCTCGCGAAAATTTGTTAGCGCTGCTTTGTGGTCGCCCTGACGCCGCAGCGTGATTCCCAGCATCACGTAAGCTCGCCCCAGCTTCGGATTCAGGCGCAGCGCTGTCCGAAATTGCACTGCCGCAGCATCCAACTTTCCAAGCTGGCCTTCCATTTCCCCCAACTCAAAATGAGTTTCTGCCGAAGGCTTCTGGGTCACTGCGCGATTCAGCTCGCGTTCCGCGGCCGGGAAATCATTCTGATCGGAATAAATATGCGCAAGGTACCGGTGCGCATCAGCATTCGACGGCTCACATGCCACCGTCTTGCGTAGTTCCTCTAACGCGCCAGCTTGATCGTACAGCTCATACAGTGTCGCGCCCAAACCGAAATGCGCCTCGCACCATCCAGGCTTGAGCCGAATCGCGGACTCAAATTCCTCTGCCGCCTGCTTCGTCTCTCCCTTGTTTTTCAAGGCCAGCGCAAGATCGTAGTGCGTCACCGCATCGTTAGGCTCGAGCTCCAGAACTTTCCGATACATGTCGATGGCCTCGTCCCACGATTTGGATTGCGCGAAGGTATTAGCCCGTTGCCGGTAGCTCTGCGCTGTCTGACTGAGCGCCGCACCCGAATAAGCCAGACAGAGTGCTACTGCGCACAAGAGTCGCCTCAGCCTGCCACATCGAAGAATCGAATCCGCCCAGACGCGCATCATCGCACTCAGCCTAACATAGGCGCGGCCAACCCAAACGAGTCGGGGGCGGAGTGCGCTTCCCGCCCTGAACCGCCCGTGCGTAGCGGCGGGTAAATCCCGCCGACGGCATCGGCACAAGCCAACTACCAGTAGAATTTCGCGCTGACCTGCCCGATCCGCGGGTCGCGCGCCTGGGTCACAATTCCGAACGTGGAACTGCTGATGTTCCCCGAGGGATTCATGAATTGCGCGTGGTTGAAAATGTTGAAGAATTCGAAGCGCAGATCGAACGAGAATCTCTCATTAATCGCGGTGTGCTTCAACATTCCGAAGTCCGTGTTGTTGAACCCGGGACCGAAGAAAAATCTCTGATTTGCGGTTCCAAACGTCCCCGGTGTCGTGTTCACCGCGAATGCGCCCGGCAGGAAGTAACATCCCGTGCTGTCTCCGCCATTGGTGGCCGTCGGACAATTCGGATTTCCCTTACGCGGATTAACAATCTGCACCGGACCCACCCGATTGGGCATATCCGTTGCCGAGCTGCCGAATAGGGAATAATCTCCATTGCCTTGGTTCATCACTATCGGAAATCCCGTTGAGAACCGCGTGATTCCTTGGATTTGCCAGCCTTGTGTCAACCGTTTCGGCGCGTTCCCGAACGCCCGGTCGAACGGGATGGCCCAGACGTAACTGGCCACGAAATTGTGCGTGATGTCGGTCGACGACAGCCCTCGACTCCAATTCGGATTTATGAAATTCACCAACTGGCCGAACCCCGAAGAATTGTCCAGCGCCTTCGCGAACGTGTACGCGACCAGGAACGTAAAATCGTTGGCTTTACGTTCCACGGTGATTTGTCCGGAATTGTAGATTGAATTGGCTATATTGAGTGTATTGGTATTGCCATAGCCAAAACACACCAGGATCGCCGAACCCGGGCAGTAATTCGTGGTCGAGAGCGCGTATGGAAATGTGTTGCTGCGGAGGCGGGTGCCGTAAACGCATCCGGGGAGAGGCGTCGGACTTGCAGTGCCACAAGGGACGGTTGCTGTCGGAAGCTGGAAAACGTCATTCTCAGCACCAGGTCCGCACCCGGAGGTTTGTGCGGTTAGGTCAAACGCCCCCTCCGCCGTCAGTTGCTGGCACAGAGCCGGGTTGCCGGCGTTGGATTCGTCCTGTGTAATGAGCCGGTGCCCCTCGGTCCCGACATACGCCAGCGTCAGCACTGTTGATTTAGTTAGCTCGCGCTGGATCGACAGATTGAAGTGCTCCGCGTAAGGCAGCTTATTGTGAATGCTGTAGCCCGGAGAATAGTTGATCGGCTCGAAAACCGAGAAGTCTAGTGTCTTGTTCGACGGAGCCCCCGGAATCGGCAGGGTGTAAGGGAAACGTTGTCCCAGCGATTGCCCACTGGATCGAATCACGAACGGTTGGTCAAACAGTACCGACGCCGGAGACTGCCAATATAGGCCGAACGGGGCGTCCGCCACCTGGTAGAACAGGTTTAGGTCCTCCACCGAAGTGTAGTAAATGCCGAAAGCAGCCCGGATACTGGTCTTCCCCGGCCCGCCAAATATTTTGCCCAAAACTCCGTCGGAAAATCCGGGCGAATATGCCAATCCCACACGTGGGCTGAAGTTGTTGTATGTTGTGTGAGCGAGCGTCAAGGGAATGCCAGGGTCCCTCGGGAATACTAACCCTAGAGGGGCAAGTGGAAACTCCGTGGACTGTTGTCCGGGAACGAAGGTCTGGAGCTTTCCTTGCCAGTCATACCACGGCATGCTCACTTCCCAGCGCAAACCGAGATTCAGTGTGAGATTCGGAGTTACCTTCCAGGTATCCTCCGCGAACGCCCCGCCATAACGCGTTCGGGAATCCAACACCTGTTTGGCAGCCTGGATGTAAGCACCGCCGCAAGAGTTGCAGGTTGCGCCGAGGAGGAAGTCCGCCACGTCAGATCCAGTCACCGAACCATCAAATGTGAATTCTCCGTTCGGGCTGGCGTAGTTCCTTTCATTCACCTGCAAGATGCGGAATTCCCCTCCAAATTTCCACGTCTGTCTGCCGACAACCTTCGAAAATACGTCACTCACCATGTATGTAGTGTTGGGTTGGAACGTATTTAGTGTGGGCACGCCGAGGTTTAAGCCGAGCTGGTTAAAACTGATCTGCGGCATATATTGCTGATATCCGGGCAGCGGGACTATGCCCAGCGTGCCTTCGCCCGTCACGAAACCAAGCGAGGACAGGCTCGCGAAACTCCCCGCCGGGTTATCCTTGTGGAGCACATTGCGGAAGACGCTGAACCGCGCTTCGTTCACCGCCGTGGCTCCCAGAGCCTTGGTATTGCTCATCACAAATTGTTGCGCCCGCCCAGGCGTGACCGTCGGGAAGCCCGGCACACTCGCGTAACCGGCAAGCGCGTTGTCAACAGTCGAGTTGTCTAAATTGTAGTACCACGACCAGTTTCCGGTCTTTTGGTTGTTAAAATCCACCCGCTCCCCGATTTTGTCGTCGTTGGCTACGTTTCTTTGGCTGTTATTCGAATAGTTGTTCGTCGCACCGGAAAGGGTTGGCAGAGGAATATATGGCAGGATATGGCCAGTCGGAGGTGCCCAGGCGGCTTGCGGGATCACCCCGCCCGGAAACACGCACGCGGTGGGCGTGGCGGTGGCTGAAATAAAGTTAGTATTGCTGCAGCCAACAAAACTGTACGGCTCGTTTTGCGCCACCGTGTAGCCCACACGCTGTGATAGCACTTGCGCCCAGTTCGGTCCATCGATCGTGGTCGGTACTGTCTGCCCGGCACTGTTCGTCGTAACGAATACCGATGGGTCAAAGTTGCCTTGCCGCTCCGCCACCGTCGGTAGCGAAACAAGGCCCGTTTCCGCACCTTGCACTTGCCGCGTCCCCTGATAATCCGAAAACCAGAATATATGGTCCTTCCAGATCGGCCCGCCCGCCGCATAACCGAACTGGTTCCGCCGCAACTCGGATTTTGACGGCGCGAAATAATTCTTGGCATCAAACGCGTCGTTGCGCAGGAATTCGAACACATCCCCGTGAAACCCGTTCGTCCCGGACTTCGTGATCGCGTTCATCACTGCGCCACTGAATTTCCCATATTCCGCGTCGAAACTGTTGGTAATGAGGCGAAATTCCTGCACCGAGTCCAGATTCGGCACCAGACCCGCGCCGAGGTTGCGTCCCTCACTGACGTCACCGCCGTTTACCAAGAAGGCGTTCGCCGTCTCACGCTGGCCGTTTACGGAGATGTTGCCCGCATTCAAAATACCCGATACCGGACGGTCCCCCCCGATGGTTCCGGCGGTCCCGGGCGCAACGCCGGCCTGCAAGCCGAGAAGATCGATGTAGCTGCGCCCGTTCAGCGGAAGAGCGAGCATCTTCTTGGAATCGATGACGTCGCCGAGTTGCGTGCTTTCCGTCTGTACCTGCACGGCGTTGGCTTCAACGCTGACGGTTTCCGTCGTCGATCCCAGAGCCATGGTCACATCAACGTGCAGTTGGTCGTTCACTTTCACTTCGATATTGGTTTCGGTAAATGGACGGAATCCAGTGGCCGTGACGGTGAGCGTGTAAGAGCCCGCCGGCAAAGCCAGGACGTGATACGTGCCCTCCGGCCCCGTGACCGCTTCGTATCGCAGATTCGTTTGCGTATTCGTGATCGTAACTTTTGCGCCGACGAGCGCTCCTTGCGTGCGGTCACTTACCACGCCCTGAATCGAACCGGTTACGTCGGCGTATAGCAGGTTGGCACTTACAAACATTGTTAAAACGATTAAAATAAGGCGAAAGACACGATTCCCCATAGTTCCCCCCAATTGGCCGGGAGTTTAGGATGGAGCGCGACCGAAGTCAAGCGCTTCTCGATTGAATTTACAAATATGTTTCATCGTTGCCGCTTATGAGCCTGGGGGGATTGAGCGAGAATTCGAAGCAAGTATTTCGTCCGGTATTAAGGCAATGTGAACGTGAAGATGTCGCTGCCAGCGGCAATGGCGACAAACTGTTTCGAATTAACCGCATAAGTCATCGGGGAAGCGCTGATGTTCTGCCCGGTATTAAAGTGCCATAACGGTTTTCCAGTCGCCGCGTCCACCGCTTCGAACGATTGCGCGTCGTCGCCAAAAAAAACCAGGCCGCCGGCGGTAGTCATGACGCCAGCAGATGAATGTCCGTGGCCGGATTGAACGTAGCGCCATGCGGGTTTTTCCCCAGCGATCGAATAGGCGAGGAGAATTTTCTGGTTTTGGTCACCCTCACTGTGGCTGGCTCCGGTGGCGTAATAAGTTTGGCCAGGGACAAATTTTTGGGCCCTGAGCTTATAGATGTCGCAGCTTTCCAAGGCCATAAAATAAAACAGGGATGTCTCGGGATTAAAAGCGGGCGAGTGCCAGTTCGTGGCGCCGACCATGCCTGGGCAGATGCGGGTACCCTTTTCCGTTGGTTTGAGCTCGGATCGAATAGGACGGCCTTTTTCGTCAATTCCGTTAGCCCAATTGAGCTTCTCGGAAAAACGTGTTGCCGACAGGAATTTTCCGTCGGTCCGATCAAGCACGTACAGAAAACCATTCCGGTTTGCCTCCACGATGAGCTTTCTAGGCTGACCCTTGAAAAGCGCATCAACGAGCACAGGTGTTTCGACCGCGTCGTAATCGAAAAGATCATGCGGCGTGAACTGGAAATACCACTTCAGCTTTCCATCGTCGGGATTGAGAGCCAGGAGGCAGTCCGTATAGAGGTCATCGCCAGGTCGTGGATCTCCGTCAAAATCTGGCGCCGGATTGCTGGTGCCCCAGAAAATGGTATTGAGTTGCGGATCAAACGTCCCGGGCATCCAGGTTGTGCCGCCACCCAGCTTGTAGCTTTCACCCGGCCAACTGGAGGAACCGAACTCTCCGGGCGCGGGAATTGTCCAGAAACGCCAAGACTCTTTCCCGGTTGCGGCATCATAAGCCGCGACAAACCCGCGCACACCATCATCGCCACCAGAAGTTCCGACAATGACCTTATCTTTAACCACCAGAGGAGCGCTGGTCGCGCCATAATTGCGGTTTCCATCGGTGTAAGCAACGTCCCAGAGCAGGTGACCCGAGCGAACATCCAGGCAAAGCAAATGTGCATTGTCTGTCTCCATGAAGACTCGGTCGTGCCAAACGGCGACGCCACGATTGTGATGTTGCGAGGCATCGTCAATAAGCCCTTCGGTGAGAGGGCGCCAGTAGTGCCACACGGTTCGACCAGTTTGCGCATCCAGCGCGAACGCATCGTTGGCGGAAGTCACGACCATCATCCCGTCCACAACGACCGGCGTAACTTCCAGATGGCTGGAGTTTGCGGCGTGAAACACCCACTCTGCCCGGAGTTGCGAGATGTTGGCCCTGTCGATCTGGCGGAGAGCGCTGTAGCGGCGCCCGGTGTAGTCACCGTTATAGGAGAACCAGTTATGGTCGACCGGTGTTGCGAGCAATTGAGCGGGGGCAACGTCAAGGCGTGCCGTGACCGATGTCGGGTTAGGACTCTGGGCGGCGAATGGCACCGCAATCAAGAAAAGCAAAAAGCATAGTGCGAATCTCAGCATTCCTACCATTGTCGAGGCTCTGTCCTTAACGGCATTTTATCGTAGACGTCAAACAAGCAGGATTTCATACACTACCGAAAGTCAGGCCTTGGAAGCCAGCTTCATATCAGATAACGATTCTAGCTGCGAAATGATTCTGATGGTGTCAACTCGCGAATCGCTTCTCCAGCGCCGCTGAGGTTGGCGAGCCGCATCTCGGAGTACTTGCGAGATAAAAGCACGCCTGGCGCGCCAGCGCGGAAGGCCGCGAGCACCGCTTCCTTAACGCTTTGTGGCGTACATTTGCTGTTATTGGGTTCGGTAGGGATGTCGATATCAATGCCCGGCCAGATGAGAGTGTTCGTGCCGGCAACACCCTCAAGAGAGCGTTTTGTCTCGCGGAAGACGTAATCAGCGGAAAGGCCGGTGTGAGGAATCTGATCGTAGCTGCGTTCCTGGAATCCCATCACTGCATAGTTAAAATCGAGCAGGCCCTGTTTCGAGAGATCCCCATAGAGTGTCGAGCCAATATTGTCGACATAGAGCGCCATGCGCTCGCCACCGCAGTTGTTGTACATCACGACCTTTATGAAATCCGAATAACTTGAGAGCTCATGAAGGTCCTGTTCGGCGCGGTAGATGGGGTTGAAGGAATTGTTATGCCAGATGTGCCAACCCACAGGCACGGCCGGCTTCGCTGTCTTTACGGTTTTGTATATTGCGGCGTAGGTCTCGCGAAGGCTGTCGGTCCAGAGCATTTCCCAGGCGGCTAGTTCGGGATATCGCAACAGGAGGCGCCAAAATTGAACGTAGTAGCCATCCACGGGACGACTGCCGCTGTGCGCCGAACGAACGAATTTTTCCAGCTCCAGAAAACCTTGCTGGGCGCGCTCTACATTGATGCCGCGCTGTTTCGCCTTACTCTGACAAAACTCACAGAAGCAAGTCACGTGGCCCGGATCGACCGGCGGCACATCATGGGTGGCGCCCAAACTGTCCGAAAGCGCGCCCTGGCGTTCGGAGCCCCACATAATTCCGTCGATGTCGTAAGAACCGGAATAGTCCTCGACCAGACCTGTTAGGAAATTCCGGTAGTCCGGATTGTTGACGCACAGCGTCTCGGCAGTCCGCCCGTAGAGATCTCTTTCCTGCAATTTCTGAATGTTCGGCAAGTCGGTGCGGAACACGTCCTCGAGCCAGCAGACGACCTTCATGCCACGCTTCTTAGCGGCAGGAAGCACTTCGGCGAGGATATCCAAGTCGCCATGGTCGGGAGCACGCGTGTCTTTGAGAACCGTATTTTTGTAATACTGGGGATGGGGAGTGGCGAAGTTCCCGCCGTGAAAATTGAGGTCGTACTCCTGCTTGCCATGATCGGGGAGCGGCTGGCCGGGGATCTGCCTTCCGGCAATACCTCGACCGTAGGTGAACACCGCGAGAAAAAGCGTATTCACGCTGGCGCGTTCCTGGAGGACATCAAGGACTTTCTCGGTGCCTTCATCCACAAACGAAACTGCTCCGACTTGGATGCCGATCATTTTCGAGGATGCAGAAGTATGTCCTGGAGCCGGCATGGCCAAGGCAGCGCCGGCTCCAGCGGCGATCTTCAGGAATTCGCGGCGATTCACGTCCGATCTCAACATGGATTGCTCCTATTGTTTTTGCTAGCTCCGCTGCAACGGCGTTTCGTCCACATTGCGCCCCCCTCCCGCAAGTGTGCAATACAGAGCCGTCCCATTCTACGGGTTCACTCCCTTGGCCCCAAAATGCGAGGGAATGGAGAAGTCCATAGTTTCGACTGATTTTCCAACGACGGAACAAGTTCCGGCGTGGCGGTTGACCCCGTCGCATGAAGAATAAGCCCAAGGTCGACGTCGTTAGGGCTTCCGGTTGCCTCATTACTTCCGAGTCCCCCGCAATCCGTCCAATGTCGATGCCAAGCGCGGAGCCGAGTCGTTACTAATCCGGTTTGCCGACCCACGATTATCTCTTCACCTTTAATTTTCAAGCTGGGAAGTAGCGCATGTTCTCGAGATCGGAGATCATCCCCGGGCCTGTTGGGCGCCATCCCAGCCGTTCCTGTGTCAGCGCGCTCGAAGCTGGTATGTCGAAACCCACAAATGCCGCGAGCCAACCAAAGTGCTCACCTGCCTCCTCCGGGGACATCGAGACCACCGGCAACTTCAGACCGCGGCCGATCGCCTCAGCCATTTCTCGAAGCGGCACTCCCTCTTCGGCGACCGCATTATAACGGGCTCCCGCCGAGCCCTTCTCGAGCACGAGCCTGTAGAGATGGGCGCAATCAAGCAGGTGCACCGCGGGCCAGCGATCGAGCCCGTCGCGAACATACGCCGAGACACCCTTCTCGCGGGCAACAGCGATCAAGTAGGTGATGAGACCTTGCTTGACGGTGTCGTGGACCTGCGGAAGGCGCATCACCGAAACGCGTACGCCCCGCGCAGCCAGTGAAGCTGCTGCCTCTTCCGAAGCTACTCGAGGGATGCGGGAGTTGGGCACATCTTCCTCGGTCGAAGGGCGCCCCGGCGTCATGGCCATCCCGGTCCCGGACGTGATCACAAGGAGACGGTTCGAGCCAGCGAGCGCGGAGCCGAGGACTGCGATGGCGCGCCTGTCCATTTCACAGTTCGCCGCCCACTTCGAGAAGTCGTGGTTGAAGGCAAGGTGGATCACGCCATCCGACAACTGCGCTCCACTGCGCAGGCTCTCGAGCTCCTCCAGATCACCTCGATGCACCTGTGCACCGGCCGCAAGAAGAGCCTTCGCGCCCGCGTCGGAGCGAGCCAGACCGAGCACCTGGTGGCCCGCTGTAAGTAATTCACGCACGATCGCCGAGCCAATGAAGCCCGTTGCTCCCGTAACAAATACGTTGATAGATCACTCCTTCGTATCAAATTGCCTAAATACTGAATCGCTAAAATGACTCTCCGACGAGTTCTTCACTTTTCTTCCAAAGCGCTTCAGCGGTGTGTGAGTCGAGCGCATATCCGCGCACTCCCTCGCTGACGCCGCTGATGGTTACGTGCGCCGCGACCAACTGACCGACATGGCAGTTTTCGCAATGGCGGCCACCGATTTCGTCAGCGGAAGCAACAACACCGGCCCATACCGAAGTTGCGGCTCCTTGAGCAACGGTCTTCCACTGGAAGGGTGACTTACCCTCGGCGGCAAGCTGCTTGCTCATCTGCTCAATCATGCTTTGAATGCGGGCCGGGTCGACGTAGCGAGCCAGGTCGGTCTGTATGACTTCGGGATGCACAGCGGCAGCACGCACACCACGGTCACGGTGCCGTTGGTCGAAAGCAACAGCGAAGAGGATATTCGCCGTCTTTGATCGGCCATAGGCAATGAAGGGGTCATAGGGTGTGCGTTCGAAGTTGGGATCATCGAGGTCAACATTAGAGAAGCGGTGACCGGCAGAAGACAAGTTGATGGGGCGGCCTCCTTTGCGGATAAGAGGAGCAATGCGGTTGACGAAGAGAAAGTGACCGAGATGATTTGTGCCGAACTGCGTTTCGAAGCCGTCCATCGTCAGGCTGAACGGTGTGGCCATGACCCCTGCATTGGCGACTACCACGTCAAATGGTTCCTTTTTTGTCAGCAGTTTATCGGAGCAGGCGCGCACACTTTTGAGGCTGGCGAGATCGAGTTCAATGAGCTCGAAGCTCCCACCGTTGGCTGCCGCGGCCTTTCGCACTTCCGGGGTCATGCGCGAATGGGCTCCCTGGTTGGTGATGCTGTCCGGCTCCCAGGACTCCGCCTTGGCTCGTTTGCGACAAATTCTCGCGTCCTCTTGGTTCGCGGCGTGACCGAAGCCGTTCCCAGCAGCTTGGATGGTTATCTTGGTCCTCGCGCGCTCGGAGCCAAGAAGATTGAGCTGGATTTTGCCTCGATGATGCTGCGTTGGCAGTAGCCACGTTCGAGCTCTAGCTGTGGCGCCGGGCTTTAACCTGCACGAGCGTGCAGGTCCGCCGAAGGCGAATACGTCTCGCCTTTTTCCGTGCCAACTCGAAGTCATTACTTCCGATTTCGGCGTTTTGCGAGCTGGGTGCTCTTTTGTTTGGGGATTAGAATCCAGCCGCCTGACCAATGAGGGATGTCCAATTCTTCGGGCGACTCAGAACAACTGTTCCATTCACACGCTTGTCAGTAAGAGGTGGGTACTTAGGTGAGACCGTGTGAATCAGCTTCGCCTTTTCGACATCCTCTTTCACGTGGATTCTGTGCGGCGGTGGTGCCGCCTGCGCCGCCCTCCGTGCCGTCTGTGACGTCTTGCTCGCTTCAAGGCTGGACGGGTCTTGCTTGGCCATGAGGCTGGGGGTACAGAGAACCGACAGGCAAAACGCAACACTTTTGAGTTTCAAGAGTGCACCTATAACATTGACACCGACTGGGAGAAGAAAGTGCCATCTGATTAGTCGCGCCGGAGAAGTTCGTACTGGGACCAGACGGCTCGCTGCAATGCGGCCCTATTCGGCAATTATGCGGTCGGCCCACTCAACTAGAGAAACAAAGATGGCTGGGTTACCGAACTTCGCACTCCAATTGGCAAGATCATTTTCCGAAACCCCACGGGCTCGGGAGCAAGCTCCTCAAGAAAACACAGGAATGTGTTTGGCGACGATTTTCTCGCGCAATTCACTGAGTGGTGGCCAACCAATGGGAATCACTGCATCCGACGTGGCCTTACGCATCAGATACGTGGCGTCAGCAGTCAGGAATATCTGAACTTCGTGACCTGCGTCCGACAACGCGAGCGCATGTGCAAACACAAATGAGGCTCGGGTCGGATCGTCGGTTCCCCAGGAACTCCTCATCATAATCTTCAGAGCTCTTTTCGATTCCTGGGCCTTCGCCCCCAGTGCTAGAAAAGGAAGACCGACCAACTGTGACAAGAATCTGCGCCTGGCCATGGCTGACTTCTCCCGTCTGCTCCATCCGAACGGAGGATTCGGGAGAACCTACATTGGGGAATTAGTTCTGTCAATTGGTTAAGTCCCGATTTGTCGTACTCGGAAAAGGGAAAAGTGCCGGGCCATTGGCCAGAAACTGTTGGCGGAGATGAAGACGCTGGGGGAACGAAGGACCAGTCGACCAGTCAAGCTGGATATTCCCAACTTTTCCGGTAACCGCGTTACCGGGACTTAGTGAGTCTTGTCGTGGTGAACCCTCAGTGAGACAATCCGCGAGGTGGAGGGCCGCAAGATGAAACCTCCAAAGAGAGTTCAGAAAGCCGCTAGCTTCGTTGCGACTCTACTGTTGCTTGGCGGATTATCGGTCGCACAGGAGCCAAAGGCGAAAGATTGGGGCAGTCCTGTAGACGGTTTACAGATGCGGATCTATCTCGACCCGGCGACTGGGCAATCCAAGGTTCCGAAGTTCAAGGTTGAATTACGCAATGTCGGAGAGAAGGACCTGCTCTTGAATTTGGGAATCATGTCCCGCAGCGGGGAACAACTATATCCGACTGCAGTCTCCTTGATTCTAGTAGACTCGCAAAAATTATTTCAATTGATTGAACTCAAGAGGTCCTTTCCGGACAGTGCTGCAGAAAAAGAAACGCTTTATCTGCCGCTTCTCGTTGGTGCCACCTTCTCCTTCCCTGTGGACTTGAACAACTACTGGGCGGTGAACTCAAAGGAATTCGACTACAAACTGAAACCAGGGACATACTGGTTGGCAGCTCACTTGAACGGTTTCAGTAGGACAGGCCAGCGATTTTCCGCAACAATACTTGGGCAGCCAGCATTTGTATTTGTAGACGCCTCACGGATGGTGACCCTACAAAACGCACTGGGCCCGCCTCCCCGGTCAAATACGTTACAAATTGAGATTCCAAGCCGATAAATGAAAATGATCGTATGGCGTGTGACGTGGTTGTTCGAAAACCGCAACCCCATGACTATGACTCAGTGCGAGTTCTGATGGAGGCCGTGGCGAACGAGGCGTTTAGGGACCTCTTCGCTCCGAATCCTGTCCCCCTGAAATTCAAAGATGAGGATTGGCCGTTAGCGTGGGTGGCAGTCTCTGATGTGAAAATTCTGGGCGTGACAATAACGAGCCACGAGTGGGTCAGTGACCTATGGGTGCTCCGCGAACATCGGAGACAAGGTATGGGAAGCAGATTGCTTGCGAAAGGTGAATCGGAAATAGCGGGACGCGGTCACAACACGTGCCGCCTTCGAGTTGTAAATTCGAATACCATCGCTGTCCAATTCTATCTTAGTCAGGGCTGGCAGATTGCGCGTGAATTCGCCCATGAAAAGTATCACCATGCCATGCTGGAAATGGCCAAATCTGCGCAGACAGCTTCAAGCTCACCCGGACAGCGATAAACGATTCCGAAGCGCCCGATAAGTCTGATAGTCGAACCTGTCCGGTAAGCGTTAATCTGGCACAGACTTTCAAGTGTGACCTCCTGGGTTAGTCCCGCCAGTGGTGCTAGAACGGCTGATGAGCAGAGCGTTATGAAACGATCATTTCTGGGAATCCTCAGTTGGTTTTGTTTGTGGCTGCCGGCGAATCCGCAATCATCCGTCGCGGCGAAGCCTCTTGAAGGGGTATGGCTCTCGGACGGCTACGGCTTGCTAGTTGAGTTCGATGCGGCTGGGTTACGGACATACGAATTGACGTCAATCAGTTGTATTCCCTCACGGACCGGAAAACTGGAGGAGAACCGTCTTTCGGATTTGGTTTCCACGTTCGTATCAGGTCAATCGACGATGACCGTAAGCCGCACCCAGGACCCAGACATCCCGCAATTGCATATGGATGGCGAGCAATCAACGAGTTAAAGCGCTAAATCTGAGCTCAACTCCCGGTTAGGGTACTCGGAGATGTAAAGCAGTACTTCACATTAACGAGAACGCTGTCGACCGGCATGTTTCCTTATCGTCAGGATTAGGTCCGAGTTGCCGATTATTCTCCCCAGAACCGGCATAGTACGGACAGTCCGCGAGCGCTCCATGCGGCTAATCTTGCCGTTACGGCACAATCGGGAGAACCAGTGCCGAAGGGCGGGATTTGTCGTGGTAAACGACGTTGGCTGCTTTAACCATGTGCGTTCCACGCGCTTGATCCTCGCCCGTGTTCAGGTTTCGATCAAATCGCGGGAAGTTGCTGCTGGAAACCTCGAGCCGCAGTTTGTGTCCGGGCAGAAACACATTGCTCGTCGCCCACAGATCCACGCTGATGTGATAAATCTCCCCGGGATTTGCCAGTTCCGGTTTCTCCTGCGAGTTGCGGTAGCGCAAGCGCAGAATGCCTTCTGTCAGATTCTGAGCAAATCCGTTCGGCCAGACGTCAACCAGTTTCCCGGTAAAATCTGTATCCACCGCAGAACTGCTGACATAAAGGTCGAGCAAAATCGGACCCGTCACTTCCATGCTCTGCGTAAACGCTGGCGTCGAGAATACGAGCACGTCGCCGCGGGCTTCCGCCGGCCGCTGGTCCTGCGGGCCGACCCCGGTCGGCAGCGCTTGGCAACAGAACGGTCCGCCAATCGTAGGAACCGCGTCGTTCGGATCGTACACATACTGGTTCGGTTTCTCCTCGGCAGGCGCAGCCGTACTCAGCGCTCCTCCTCCTTCCAGACCGTTCGCAGGTTTTGTCGAGTGCAGGTAATACCGCGTCGCTTTGGCGCGGACCAGCGGCCAGTCATCTTCGTCGCGCCATTCGTTCTTGCCCATGACGAAGATTATTACCGGCTTCTCCTCATCTGATCCGTTCCCGATCCCTTTCAGCAGGCTGTCGTACCAGCGCAGCACGGCTTCATCCAGATCGAACGGCAACTTGTCTCCAAAATCAACAGCGCCGACCTTTCGATCCTCCGATCCACCTGCGTGTCCGCCCACATAGATCTTCAGGCGCTGGCCACGACGTGCTGCCTCCGTCCCTGCCTCTTTTTTCAGACCTGCATAGTTCTTCAGCGTCCCGCCCAGAAAGATGTCGTACCACGCGCCCAGGCTGAAGACGGGAACTTGAATCTGCGAGTAGTGATCTTCGATCGACCAGCGCTTCCAATAATCGTCATAGTCCGGGTGCGCCAGCCAGTCGGTGAAATAAGGAGCCAGCCCCGCCGCTGAGGGTGCTTCGCGCAAGGGATACGACCATAACGGCAGCTTTTGTATCCAGCCGAGCGCGTCGCTGCCTGACTGTGCTCGGCGTTTCACGGTGTTTTCCGCCAGTCCCGTTGTCCACGATTCGTCGAACCATTGCTCGAACGCGCCGCCCTGATAGGTCCAGCCATCGTGATAGTTGGACGCCGTGACGTCGGGGGAAATCCCCGCCAGATGAGGTGGCCTGGCGATCGCAGCCAGATACTGCGTCGCACCCACGTAGGAGCCGCCAAACATCCCGACCTTCCCGTTCGAATAAGGAAGCGCAGCCGCCCACTCCACCGTGTCGTAACCGTCCTGCGATTCGTACGTGAACGGATACCATTCTCCCTCCGATGCGTATCTCCCCCGAACGTCCTGTGCGACGACCACATACCCGCGGGCCGCCGCCTTCAGGCAAATATCAGCGTTCCATCTCTTGTCATACGGCGTGCGTGTCAACAGCACCGGAAACTTGCCGTCCGCCTTTGGCCGGCAAACATCTGCGCGCAGGATGATGCCATCACGCATCTTCGCCTCTACATCTCGCTCGATGATCACTTCGTAACGGTCGGCCGCACTTACTCCGGCCGGAGTCAAGACCGTCAGGGCGACGAAGCAACAGGCTAGCAACCTCCGGGAGCGCACTCTGGCTCGATTTGCTTGCTCGTCCAACAGCGCTCTTGTCATTCGTTCCACCTTAGTTGGATTGTTGAGGCCGCTGGTCGGTTCGCAGCCTAGGCCGCCGATACCGCCCCTGTCAAGGCAAGTCCGCGCCTGGCAACAATAGCGGACGGATGACGGCTATCCGGAAGTAATTCTACCTGCCCCATAAAGTAGCAAACCCGGAAACTTGCAGGGCGTCATGGGCTTTGACGCGCGTTTTAAAATTGACGCGAACCGCGTTATACATCCAATGGGCGACCTTGTCACGAAAGCTGTTTGGTGGCCCAGAAGAATTGAGTCTATGATGCATGTGATGGAGGGCCTGTGAAGCTGCGATTCGCCATACTGGCCCTAGTTCAGGTGTTCTCACTGTACGGCGCGGTGTATGCCCAATTGCCGCCGCGACTAGAACGATGCCTTCCGTACCCCACGCTCACACAAGAAATCGGCGCGATGCAGGAAAAGACGAGAGCACAGGAACCTGAACCGGTGCCAACGCCGAGAGTAGTCATCGCGTCTATCCAATTTGCACCGGCAACTCATATTCCAGAATCCGCCCGTAGCCGAATCATTCGGTCGATAAAGTCCCCACAATTTCACGATGACGCAAAGATGGACTGGCTGGAAGAGCTGCAAGACGTCGGCATACGCGGAACATTGCAAGATTCAGGCTATTTCAAGGCCAAAGTGAAAGTCGACGCTCAGCTGCTCAACGGAAACGAACGACGCAACCGGTATGCGTTGACACTGCATATCGAGGAAGGCTGGCAGTATCGACTGGGCAATGTTCGCTTCAAACCTGCGGACCCGGACAACACCCCTCTTACCTTCTCCGCGAGTGAACTTCGCCAACGCGTGCATATGAGGCGTGGAGACCTTTTCAGTGCTGCTAAAGTCAGAAGCTCGATGGAGGAAATCACTAAACTATATGCCACCAAAGGCTACATCGACATGGTGCCTGAGCCCGTAGTCCACAATGACGATGGTCGCAGGGCAATCGACTTAATAATGAAAATGGATGAAGGCAAACAATACCGCGTTGGACAGGTGGACTTCCTTGGCTTGGACGAGAGTTCCCAAAATCAGCTTAAACCACAATTGCGACCGGGTGAGCCCTTCAACAAAGCTCTGGTTGACGAGCTACTAAAACGGAACAAGTCACTGCTGCCAAATGATGCATCTTGGCAGGACGTGCATCTCACGCGAAACACAAAAGAAGGCGTAGTAGATGCTCGCTTTGACTTCTATTCGTGTCCAAAGGCGACCACCGCACGTGCTAGCTCCCGGTAAGTCTTAGCGCTGTATCGGATGCGCGGACCGACAGAAGAATGATGTGCAGAGCACGGTGCTCTGGCGCGCGTTCGATACAGCGACTTGAAGGAAGCCGCTCGGGGTTGCGGCGGACGCGGGTGTTATGTGCGCGACGGAAATGAGCTGGACGAACCCAAGATCATTCCAAAGTGGCGAACAAATCTGCCATCCTCACTATTAATCTCTGTTTTGCTCGTCATATACTTCTTGCCTCGAAGTTTGCTGGCGCTTCGACGCCATCGCGCTGAGGTTCTCGGTGAAACGTTGGACGAAAATACTGTTGGCACTAGTCGGGCTCGTCGTCCTGGGAGTTGCGTCGATTTCTTTTTTCGTGAACGCAAACACCTTCCGCCCCATCATCGAATCACAACTCACAACCACGCTTGGCCGCAGTGTGAAATTAGGAGACCTGAGCTTGGCGCCTTTCTCTGGCAGCCTGATCGCCAAAGACCTTAGTGTCGCCGACGATTCCAACTTTAATGCCACCCCGTTTCTGACGGCGAAGGAGGTCCGGATCGGTGTTTTACTGCGGCCACTGGTTTTTTCGCGCAAGGTGAACATTCAAAGTTTTCAGATTAAGTCGCCGGAGATCAACTTAATTCGCGCGGCGAATGGCATATGGAATTTTTCAAGCATCGCTCGCCTCCACGCTAGCGGCGGCGCGGATCCTGCTTCGGGAATTTCGACGGGTTCTGGTGCGGAGCTTCCGATGCTTACCGTTGGCCACGTCGTCATTGAAGATGGTCGCGTCGTGATCGCGAGCCTTCCCGCGCACGGCCAACCCAGCGTGTATGAGCACACGAATCTCAGCGTGAGCGATTTTTCATTTACCTCTCAGTTTCCGTTCGAGCTAAGCGCGAACTTACCTGCCGGCGGCATTGTCGATATCACTGGCCACGTAGGCCCGTTGAATCGTGAGGACGCGGCAGCCGGCCCCGCCGACGCGCAAATCTCCATCAAGCGCCTGGACCCGGTAGCCGCCGGATTTCTCGCTCCCGATGCCGGTCTGTCGCTCCTCGCGGACATCGAAATGCGCTCCGTTTCCGACGGGCACACCCTAACCACTAACGGCACGATGCATATCCAGAATCTTAAGCTTCGGAAAGGCGCCGCCGCTGCGCCCAAGCCTCTGGACTTCGCTTACAGTGGCACCCATCTACTGAAGGAAAACACCGGGCAGATCGAGGACGCCATGGCGAAAATCGGCGACGCCGCGATCCACGTGAGCGGAACGTACCGGTGTGGCGCCCTCGGCGCGGAAGATCCAGAGTTAAATTTGAAACTCTTTGGGCAAAGCTTGCCGATCGATGAACTCCAACATTTGATGACTGCTGCCGGCGTTCGTCTGCCCAACGGGGCGGTTCTGAAGGGCGGAACGCTAGCTTTGAACCTTGTGATCGTTGGCCAGGCAAAATCGCTCGTCATTGGCGGGCCGATTGCGCTCGATAACACACGCTTGGTGGGTTTTGACATCGCTTCAAAAATTCACGGCATCGCTGCACTAAGTGGCCTGAAAACCGGCGACACGACGAAAATCGAGAAGTTGCGGGTAAACGTGCGCATTACGAACGCAAGCGTTGTTGCTGACAAGATCGACGCCGTGATTCCGGTGGTGGGCGAGCTCACTGGGAGCGGGACGGTGTCTTCCGGTGATCAATTGGACTTCACGCTCGTCGCAAGAATTGAGTCCGCAGAGGGCATCGCCAAAGTCGGCGCGAGATTACTCACGAAGTTAAACGGTTCAGGCGAGACTTCACAAAAAACGACGGGCGTGCCCCTGCGCATCATTGGGACGCCCGAGGATCCCAGTATCACCGCCGATGTCGGAGGAATCTTCCAGAAGAAAAAGAAATCCATCGCCGCCTTCTTCGACAAAAAGAAATAGCTCGTGCCCCACCCGTCTGGCTCTTTGTCAGTTTTGCAGTCCTGCATCCTGTGCCTGGCGTATTGTAATTTCGCAAGCCACAGGGCATGTCACAATGTTACATCCCGGCGCTGTATGTTGTTCATTTCAAAGTCGCTCTTAATTTTGGCGAAGCAGTGCGACCAGAAAAGGTAGACATGTTCAGTAGGATAGGAGGTAGACCTACAGGGATAAAAGTCAGAAGTCCCTTAGCTTGGGCCGCATCGGCGGAGGATAACAAAGC
>Ga0074045_10000211_pt1 | contig 55411 bp, 49 predicted proteins | sample BogForMeECP23OM2_FD_94442 | JGI IMG/M metagenome (GOLD analysis project Ga0074045, IMG submission 94442) | Bog forest soil microbial communities from Calvert Island, British Columbia, Canada - Bog Forest MetaG ECP23OM2 | ecosystem: Environmental > Terrestrial > Soil > Wetlands ... | reverse complement strand
GGTCGAGAAGATGACGCAGCCCGAGCAGCCCCCCTCGGCCCCGGTGCTGCGCGGCTTCGGCTGGGACGTCGACTCTCCCTTCTCTTCGAATCGCGGTGATCTGCTGCCGGTCGGAAGTTACGGCCATACCGGCTTTACTGGAACATCGCTGTGGATCGATCCCACCACCCAGACTTACATCATTCTGCTGACCAATGCGGTGCATCCCCGCGGCAAGGAAAATGCCATCGCTCTGCGGTCCAGGGTGGCGACCGCGGTTGCCGCCGCGCTCCCGCTCACTCCCAACCAGAAAGATGCCCTGCGCTGCCAGAACATCACCGGCTACAACGAAGCTCTCACCGCGGCACGGCGCATGACCGTCCGCAACGGAGCCGTTAAGACCGGGATCGATGTGCTGGAGGCGCACAGCTTCGACGTCCTGCAACTTGCCGGTCGCAAAAAGCGAATCGGCCTTTTAACCAATCAGACCGGCATCGACGCCAGCGGACGCCGCACGATCGATATGCTGGCGCAAGCCCCAGGCGTTTCGCTCGAAGCCATCTTCAGCCCCGAACACGGCGTCACCGGCACCCTCGATACAACCAACGTCGCTAACTCCAGGGATGAAGCGACCGGCATTTCCGTTTACAGCGTATACGGCGCCACCGATGCGGCGCGCCGCCCATCGATCGACATATTGAAGCAACTCGACGCCATGGTCTTCGACATTCAGGATGCCGGGGTCCGCTTCTATACCTACGAGACCACGCTGGGATATTTTCTGGAAGCGGCCGCGCAGGCAGGAATCGAAATCGTTGTCCTCGACCGGCCAAATCCGATTACAGGTTCATTCATCCAGGGTCCGGTAGCGGATGCGGGTCGCGAGAGCTTCACCAACTACTGGACTCTCCCCGTGCGCCACGGCATGACCATGGGTGAGCTGGCGAAGACGTTCAACGCAGAGCGCAACCTCAACGCTCGCCTGACTGTCGTTCCGATGGAAGGCTGGCAGCGCGGCGACTGGTTCGATTCGACCGGGCTGGCCTGGATCAATCCGTCTCCGAACCTGCGCAGCCTGACCGAAGCCACGCTCTATCCAGCAGTGGCGCTCATCGAAGGCACAAATGTTTCTGTTGGCCGTGGCACCGATACTCCGTTTGAGCTCGTCGGCGCGCCCTGGATGAAATCCCGTGAACTGGCGTCGTACTTCAACGGCCGCGGCATCGCGGGAGTCAGGTTCGTCCCAGTCACGTTCACACCCGCGTCCGCGGTTTATAACGGACAGAAGTGTGAAGGCGTGAACCTAATCCTCACCGACCGCAACGCCCTCGACGCCCCCGAATTAGGCATCGAATTGGCTGCTGGCTTAAGAAAGTTGTATCCCGCAGATTACAAGATCGAGCGTATCTCCGACTTGCTGGTAAATCAGTCCGCCTACGACGCGCTCCTCGCCGGGCAGGACCCGCGCCGCATCGCCCAGGATTGGCAGGAAGACTTGGAAAAATTTGAGCGCGTCAGGAAAAAGTATTTGATTTACTGACGAATGGCGGCTCCTAATTACGCAAGATTAAATCGCAGAGAGGGCGTTGCAACACTTTGGGCTAATTGTGAGTGAAGTGGCGATTTTTCCCTAGCACCTCCGTCGTTTTCGTAAACTAGTCTCATAATCGTGGGCACGGGGATGTTCAAAGCGCAGACAAAGACTCGGCGCGCATGTCGCCGCCCAGCTAAATTGAGACAAGGAGAATCGTAATGACACGCAGAAGATTGGAAACAGCAATCCTCGCGCTGGTGGTCAGCCTGGGTATTGTGACAGGATTGTGTCAAGCGCAGGCGGCAAATCCGAAGCGGCCTGCACCCAGGGCGGTGACCGTCGCGCAGAATGTGCCCGCAGAATACCAGGCTGGAATCGCGCAAATGAGAATCGCTAAGGCCTACCTGGAAAAGGCCGGAAACAAGTGGGGCGGGTATCGCGTAAGAGGCATAGCTTCCATCGACCGCGCCTTCAAACAATTTGGCGTAAGTCCGGAGTCAACTCCCAACGAAATGCAGTCCGGCGATGTCGACGAGCCCGGCATGATGAATAGTGGCATATCGAGCCTGCAGACCGCCAGGGCCAACTTCGCAGAGGCCGGCAATGATTGGGGCGGCCGAAAGGAGAAGGGACTCGCCCTCATCGATCAGGCCCTCAACGACCTTCAAGTAGGGATTGATTGGGCCAAGGAGCACAAGACCTACTGAAGCGGCAACCGCATATAAGCATGACGTGGATATGGGCGACTTCTCGGTTCGCGACGTGAGCCCTGATCAACTCGGCACTTCACCGGGTAACTCCTACCCGAAGAGATGCATCGTAATCTCCAGGGCGTGGTAATCTCTGGCTGATGTGCGTGTAGCGACGAACCGCCTCGGGAGGCTTGCGATGCGCATTTTGTTCACTCTCTTTCTTCTTTCAGCGATGGCGCTGGGGCAGATCGCCGACTCTCCAAAGCAGGATGACGCGTCCCCGAGTTCAGTCCCGATAACGGTGGTGGCGACTACCCCCGCGCCGGCCATACTCTCCGACCCCAACGCAGTCACCATCCCCGCCGGAACCAAAATCCCGCTCTCCCTCAAGCAGGCCATCTCCACCAAGAATGCGCGCGATGGCGATGCCGTCTACGCCGAAACCGCGTTTCCATTCGTCCTCGGTAACCGCGTGATTGTCCCGGCGGGCTCCTACGTTCAGGGCGCGATTGACCACGTGGAGCGGGCGGGTCGAGTCAAGGGCCGTGCCGAAATCCTAATCCACTTCACCTCGATCATTTATCCCAGCGGATACACCGTAATGCTGCCCGGTTCGGTCGAGAACACGCCCGGCGCGGATAACAAATCCGTGAAGGATCCCGAAGGCACGATTCAGCAGGACAAAGACACCGGCAAGAAGATTGAAGACGCCGCGAAAAACGGCACCTACGGAGGCGCCATCGGCGGCATTGGCGGCGGCTTGGCCACCGGCGGGATCAACGGGGCGCGCATCGGAGCCGGCGCCGGAGCCGCCGCGGGCATCGCCTGGGCGCTCCTGAAGCGCGGCAGCGACGTGCGGCTCGACGTGGGTACGTCCATCGAAATGGAAATTCAGCGTCCCATCACGGTAGACCCCACCCGCATCGCAGTCGCGAAAGCCACGCCGTAGCCCGTCGGTCTCGGTCTTTGTTTGAGGGCACGCCTTGATGTGCACAGCTGATGTGCGCAGCTGATGCGCGCAGCGCTTCGAGCCCGCGCCGTTTTGAAGGGCGTTTTGAAGGGTGCGGCTTCAGCGGCGCCGTCATCCCTGCCGAAAATAGCGGGGCTTTTAGCCCTGAGGCAGCCAAGCCTTCCTCAGACTCCCCTACTTCAAATTGAACAGCGCATTCACGTGCGCCGTCACCGTCACATTCTGCGGCGTAAATTCCTCTGTGGGAGCGGGCGCGGCACTCGCCGTCGCCGCCATCGCCCGCGCCATTCGCGGAACCGGTATGCGCTGGTTCTCAAAAGTATCCACCGAAGCGTAAGAAAGTTCTCCCACCACGCGCCCGCCGGCCCGCGCTAAGGCGTCGGCCGAGCCGCGCGCCCGCCGGTAAGCGTCTTCCACCGCCTTGTTCTTGGCCTCGTCGATATTTTCCAGCGTGTAGTTCAGCGTCTGGCTCTCGCTCACATTAGCCTCCGAGAGTTGCTGCGTGATCGGTCCGATCTTGGAGAACTCTTTGAGCTTAAGGCTGACGTTGGTAGTCACTCGATAGCCCACGACTTTCTGTCTGGGATTCTTCCAGTCGTACATCGGCTGAACCGAGAGGAATCCAATGTTCGCCGCTTTGGGTTCGATGCCGTTGGCCCGCAAGACCTCCCGCACCTGCTCGACTTCTTTCGAAGCATGCTGATAGGCAACTTGCGCCGTGTCGTCCTGCACCGAAATGTTGAACTGGATCACTGCGGTATCGGGAGCCGATTCGAACTTCCCATCTGCCCCCACGTAAACCGAGTTGGGCAGCGCGTTGACGCTCGGATGCTCCTGCGCCCAGCACCCCGCCGCCACCATCACAACCGCCATAAGACAAATCGCCGATTTCATGAACCGCCTCCCGCGCCCGTGGAAGTAGAGGTCAGCTTTTCCCCATTGTAAGCCGCCAGTCTGAGCTGTGAAGATAAGCCGCCACCCGTGAGAACGCACCGGAAGCCGTTTATTGCCTTCCCTTAGTCATATTTAATCGTGAACTCCTACGGGGTCCCGTAGAGTTGCTTGTAGACGCTGGCGTTGCGCATGATCGCTTGCACGTACTCCCGCGTCTCTGTGAAGGGAATCGATTCCACAAACTCCTGCGGGTCGCGATACTTGCCCTGACCCAGCCACTCTTCCACGCGCTCCGATCCCGCATTGTAGGCGGCGAGCGCATACTCGAATGATCCCCCAAACTTGTCGACCATCCCCCGGAAATAGCGCGTGCCCAGTTCCATATTCACCGCCGGAGTGTACAACTGGCTGGGGTTGTAGCGTTTCAGCTTCACTTCCTTAGCGACAAGTTTGCCAGTCTTCGGCAACAGTTGCATCAACCCCACAGCGTTGGCACGCGAAACCGCGTTGGGATTGAATTCCGACTCCTGCCGGATCAAAGACGCTACCAGGTAGGGATCCAATCCATTGACTGACGCAGAGCGCTTCAGATCGCCCCAGTAAGCCTTGGGGAAAAGCGCCTCCCAGTACCGTCGCGGCAGGTCGGGAATGTCGAGCGCGAAGTAATTGGGCGCGGAGTGCTTCATGAATTCAATGGCCCGATCGTAGTGTCCGGTCTCCACGTACAGTTGTGCCGTTTCCCCCGTGCACCAGCTTCCGCCATCCACTGCAGTGGCTGCCTGCAGCTCGCGCACCGCAAAATCAACCAGCCCGCCATTGCCCAGCAGTTCGGCCTTCTGCACGTGCAACTCATCCGCCGGCGGCTCGGAGTCCGTTATTTTGACGTTGCTGTCGAGGGGCGGAACCCGATCGAGCAAAGCATAGTTTGTGGTCGTCTCCGCAGCCGCGGGCAGATTTTTCAGCCTCTGCCGAGCCAACTCAGCGTAATAGAAATTGCGATAGCGATCGGAGAGCTTCTGATAAAACGCCCGCGCCAACACCAGCTCATTGTCTTCCTCCGCCAGACGCGCCCGCCAATACAAAGCCGCAGGCGTCTCTGCACCCGAAGGATAAAGTGCGATCTGCTCTTCGAAAGCTTTCTTGGCGTCATCGTTGCGTCCCTGCCGGAGCGTAAGCCAGGCAGCCTTCCAGTGGACATACGAAGCGTGCCCTCCGTTGGGAAAGCGCTGCTGCGCCTCCCGGAACGTGTCGAGCGCCTGGTCATACTCGTGATGCACCAGATGCAGATTGGCCGCGGAGAGCAGCGCCTGCTCCAGCCACGGACTGGCTGGCGCCGCTTGCCGCAGCTCATCGACCGAGCGATAGAAGGTGTCGTTGTCATTACTGGCCCAGGCGATTTGACCGAGCAGATAAAGCCGCTGAGCGTTCATCTCGCCGGTGGAATTGCCCAGCAGGGCGAGGACGAGTTTTGCGTCCCGGTTCTTGCCACCGCGATGCAGGGCGTCGGCCAGAGCCAGTTGCAGAGTGGGCAAGTCGTTACCGGTTGAGCCGGCCTGGTTGATCAGGCTGCGATATTCGTCCGCCGCTTCGGCGTAGCGGTGTTTGCTCATCAATGCGTCAGCCCGGGTCTTACGTTGTGTGAGGGTGGGTTGCGGCGCGGATGGCAGCTTCCTCAGTTCGGCGTACGCCGCATCGGCCTCCGCGCTGGTGGGCATGGCGTAGTAAATATTCTGGAACGTTGCCGCTGCCTTCGCATTTTGCCCGGCCGCAGCATAGGCGCGGCCCAGCGCTAGTTCCACCTCGGAGCGCACGGGCAATCGGACTTCCTCCAACAATGTGATCGCTTCCGCAGCCTGGCCTTCGCTCAGAATCGCTTCGGCATAGCTCACGCGGGCATCACGCACCAGCAGGGAATCCGGGTGAGCTTTATCAAAGTCCGCGAGCGTTGCCAGCGCCTCCGCCGTGCGCCCGGTTTGCTGGTACGAAGCGCCGAGATAGTAGTCGACGTAATCGCCCAGGTCTCCTGCGTGCACCTTGGCCCGATTCAGCGGATCGATTGCTTTCGCATAATCGTGATCGAGCACGTGGGCGTAGCCCAGCACCAGCCAGGCCAGAGCTCCGGCGTCCTCCTTGGAGTGGGCTCGCGCGTAACCCTGAACCCCGGCATAAGCGGGAACGGAGCGATCCTGCAAAAGCTGTTGCGCCATGGGACGCAGGCTGGCCGACGCCACGAATGCCTGGCGCATGCGCCGCACTCGCGGCGAGATGGTCCGGGGCTTACGGGTGCTGGCCGTGCGACGTTTGGCGCTGGCCGCGGGCTTCTTCGCGGGAGTTGCCTTTTTAGTTGGGTGAGGAGTTGTAGCGCCTGCCTTCGTCTCGCCAGCAGAAGCTTGCGCAGGTTTTGCTTCAGGAGTGCTTGCAGCTCCCGATTGATTTTCCGCGGACTGGGGCAAGGGGCGCGGTGCTGCTTCTGCCGAAGCCAGCAGAGCACCAAAGAAGCCGCAGAGGATTGCAGCAGCGAGTACCCACCACCTGGAAACTGATCGGACCACTTTTTACTTTTCGCGTTTTTACTTTTCGCGCAGAACGCGACTGCCGGAAAGTTCCCGCCAAATCTAGTGGCGGAAATTCGAACCCATAATCGAAACGTCGTCTTCGGCCAGACTGCGCAGCAACTCCTGCTGAAAATAATCCGCGCTGGCCGCTACCGTATTGCCATAGCGCTTCTGAAACGTGCCCCGGCTCTTGTCGATATCTTCTTTCAAACGGTCGTACAAATCCTTGTTGCGCCGGCCCTCTGCCACCTTCGCCTGGTTGTAGAGTTTGATTTCATCCACCAGCAGGCGCGCAAAGCGTTGGGCCTTGCGATGCACGTCAGCATCTTCCGGCGAGAGTCCTGCCCACGGATCAGTGGCCGCGGCTGGCGCAGCGGCTGACGCCGCATGTGCCGGCGCAGCCTCCACCTCAACCACTTCAGCCGCCGGCTCAGGCTGAACTGCCGGGCTGGCGGGTACGTGCTTGGGGGCATGGGCCGCGAAGGGATCCGAAAATGAGGAAATCGTCTGCACCGGCGGCGCAGGCCGGTCCACGCTGCCTGGGGCCTCGCTCTCCGTTCGCGCCGCAGCCTGCTTGCGCAGCGACGTTACTTCCAGCCACGCTCCGGTCGCGATCACCAGCAGTTCCAGGGCGCCGGAATCCAGCTTCCCGCTGTCGCCGCCATCGGCGTAGATGAGCGCAGCCACTTTGTCTTTCAGTGTCAGCGGCAGTACCAGCACCTGTTCGTTGGCCGGGCCGCCAAACTGCTCTACGAACCTGCGGTCCATTTCCGCCACGTTGCCCGGTGTCGCCACCCGATTCTGGTAAGCGTGCGCGCCCGGGCCGGCGTTCAGGTCGAGAGGAAAATCTGTGATGGCATCGTCGTCGCCGAGTCCACGTGATTGCCAGCCCGACGCCGCTCCCGCTTTCACCACGAACAGTGCGATGCGCGAGCAATGCGCGCTGCCGGCCTGCAACAGCGCGCGCAAAATTTCCTTCTGCGTTGAACCCGCATGGATGCTCGAAACCGCTTGCACCAGCGCGCTGGAATTTTCCCGCGGCGCACCTGCAGCCTCACTTCCCTGAGCTGGCAAGGCTTCGAGCACGCGCTGCACAACCAGCGCTTGCAGTTCCGGAATATGCTGCTGCAAGGCCTGCGCCACCGCGCTCTCGATCATCTGCCGAGTCGCCATCGAATGCCCGTCGCTCCGTCCTGCGCTGTGTTCCGCCATGCTTCGAAGACCCTTGTTTCCCAGCACGATTCCCCGCGATGATTCCTCGAACCACTGCCCAAAAATCTTTGCGGTCCGCACCTGCCGGCCAAAACACGGCCCTTAACCACTGATTATACGGCACTTGTGGGAGCGTCCCAGAGTACGTCGGGACGTGTTCGACCGCGTATCCACCGCTTCCTCGACTCTACCGTATATCTTATCTCCCCAGCAAACCGGAAACCGGTTCGCCAAACTCTTTGGTTACCAAGTAGAATAACAGTTTACTTTCCGGCACCGCGGTACATTGCCCGCAAAATACTGCATCGATAACAGAATGGGAGCCATCCAAAACAAACTAGAGGGGCCTGTCAGTGATGAGCTGACTCTGGTGCGGGCGGCCAAGCAGGGCGATGACTCTGCTTTCGAAGAATTAGTTCGCCGCTACGACCGCAACGTCTTTCGGATCGCGCAACACATCACGCAGAACCGCGAGGATGCGGAAGACGTGGTGCAGGAAGCCTTCCTCAAGGCCTACGGCAACTTGGCGAAATTCCAGGAGCAGTCGAAGTTTTATACCTGGCTGGTGCGCATTGCCGTCAACGAAGCGTTGATGAAGTTGCGCCGCCGGAAGCCCGAGCGCACGGTTTCGCTGGACGAAGACATCAAGACGGAAGACGATTCTCTTCCGCGCGAAATCGCGGATTGGAGTCCGAATCCCGAGCAGCAATACAACCAGGCGGAGTTGCGTGAGATTCTGAGCAAGACGATCCAGGGCCTTCCCCCGGGCTTCCGGACCGTGTTCGTACTAAGGGATGTGGAAGGGCTTTCCACCGAGGAGACCGCGGCGGCGTTGGAGTTAAGCGTGCCTGCGGTCAAGTCGAGGTTGCTGCGGGCTCGCCTGCAGCTGCGCGAACGGTTGGGACGGTTCTTCCAGAAACGTGAGAGTGGAGATGGCGACCAGTGAAATGTTCTGAATTTTTGCACGAGCTGACCAACTACTTGGACGGCGTCCTCGACGAAACCACAAAGGTCGAGTTGGAAAATCATCTTTCTTGGTGCCACAACTGCTATGTGGTCTGCGACACCACCAAGAAGACCATCGAGATCTATCGCGACTCGCAACTCTACGAACTGCCCGACGACCTTCGCTCCCGCTTGCGCTCGGCCATTATGACTAAATGCCAGCAGTATAAGAAGAAGCGCAGCGGAAGCGAAACCACATAATAAATCGTTCGCGAAATTTGAATCGCCGGCAACCCGCCGCCGCCCCACTCCATCGCATATAATAAGTGGCAGGCCTGGGGTGTTGCATGTTGCGTTCCCGCTTTCGCAAGGCTCGGAGCACGGCCCTTCTCGCTTTCCTCCTCGCATTCGCTGCGTCGGCGGTTCACGCCCAATCCGAAGAACCGGGTCTAAGGAAATCTACTTCCCGGCCCTCAGCATCTTCCTCTGCCTCGTCGCCTGCAGCCAATGCTGATATTCCTCCTCCCGCCCCTCCCATTTCCCCCAACGCGCCTCGCATCGCCAAACAGACTCGCTATCAACTGATCCGCGACTTTGAAATGCTGCTGGTCTACGCGCGAACCGCTTTCCCCATGGGCCAAAAGGGACTGCTGCTGAAAGACGGCGTCGTTACTCCCAACGGCGAAGAGCTCCGCCAGGCCCTCGCCCTCTGGGGACCGGCCGTCAAGCCGGGTGACCCGGCGCACATCTCGTTTGTCCAGATCAAGGACGACCACATTCATTTCGAAATCAACGGCGGCCCGGTCCGCCGCAAAAAGTGGTATCAGCACATTCAAGTCGCAGGCGCCAACGGACCCGGACCCACGCCGGACGAGCCGCAGGCCAATCCTCACGGATCCTACGTCGATGTCTACTTCGACAAGTATGTTCCCGAGATGACCACACCGCAGCTGCGCGCACTCCTACTTCCCGTGCTCGACTTCAAGGCTCACAACAAAGAGCAGGCTTATCTGGACACCGTTCCTCCAAAAGCCAAAGAAGCCATCCAGGCCCATCGCGTCCTGGTCGGCATGAACCAGGAGATGGTGCTGCACGCCATGGGCAAACCACCCAGGAAACTGCGCGAGCGCGACGGCGAAACCGAATACGAAGAGTGGATTTACGGCGAGCCTCCCGCCGACGTCGACTTCGTCCGCATCGTCGGAGATGAAGTGGTCCGCGTCGAGACCATGAAGATGGGCGGCACCAAAATCGTTCGCACCGAAAAAGAAATAGTCGTCGAGCCCTCAGATGCAGATAAAGATAAAGATAAAGACAAAGACAAAGAAGCCAAGAAAGAGCCCGAGGAGCGGCCCGCCAACGCCCCCAGTCTGCGCCGCCCCGGTGAAGATTCCAGCGAAGTCCCCAACCCGGAGAACACATCGTCGCCCACGCCCACGCCTCGCCGCGACCTACCCCAGTCCCCAAGCCCCGGCGGAATTCTGTCGGCACTATAGTTAAGTGTTGTCATCCCGAACCAAGCGCCGGGCGGTTACCCGCATGTGATTGTCATCCCGAACGAAGTGAGGGACCTTGGTGTCCTCACCGCCGGCAAACCCCTCTATCTTTTCTTCCCCGTCATCACCCACCAAGCCTCTCGAAACTTCTCAAACATAGCTCCCTTCTTGCTTCCATCCGGATAGAACCACAAATTCTTCCGCGGCACGAACGCCTCCACCGGCACCACATACCAGATGTCCCGCGACACAATGTAAGCCACAATCACGTCAATGTCTTTCTTGGTCAGCCCGACGATTTTCCCCTTCACATACACCGAAGCATGCACCGCATATCCCCGCGCTCCAAACCGGAACTCCGTCGACCGAACCTGCACCCGCCACAACGACCCTCCCGTATCCACCACAAAGTCATACCGATCACTGTCTCCCCAGGGCTTCGACACCAGCATCCCCATCCCCATAGCCTTCCGCAAAAAATCCAACTCCGAAAGCTCCCCCATCCGCTTAGGAGGAAGCCTCTTCTTTTTCCCCTCTGGAATACCGCTGTCATCCTGAGGCCCGCGCCCTCTGCGGGCCGTAGGATCCATGTACTTGCTTGCGCCGGCCGGGTGCCCCATTTCTCGCGTCTTTTGCGAGAAGTGGGGATCTTGCTCACGATCCTGATGTCCCCGCGTCTTGATCTTTTTCTTCCCGTCACCCCGCTTCCCGGGCTTCTTCCCACTCCTGGCCGGCCCATACCCCTCATCCGCCACCGCCATCAAATCCCCAACCAACACGCTCATAAAGAACCCGTCCTCTCCCACACCAGCTGCTCCAGCTGCTGTCATCCCGAGCAGTTCTGTCATCCCGAGCGAAGCGAGGGATCCAGGTTTCGCCGCCACCGCAACCGCCCCCGCCTCGCACCCCAAAAATTCAAAAGCCCCCGCCAGGACCAAGTCCCGCAGAGGCCACCACCGCCACACTTCCCACCACTACTAAATCCTCACACCCCGAGCATACGAGGTCAACCAAATTGCGGAAGGGAACTTACTCAGAAGGACACGATGAACGACGAGGGATCACTCAACCGGGAAGGGCACGAGTTTCACTCGTGCCGAAAGAGAGTCATCCAAAAGAACCGCGGCTTCAGCCGCAGCAGTAAGCCGCTCAATCCTCAGCGTGCGCCCAAAACGTAAAGGGCGGCTTCGCAGCCGCCCTTGAACTCAGCCTAAGCCGAGCGCCTAGGTTCGCACCCACAACTCAAGTTTCGCGCTCCCGCTTTCCAATGTCCAGAAGGAACGCACAGCCACTCGTAACTCTGGGGAGAGGCCCCGGTGAGACTCGAACTCACGACCTCCAAGGTGCGAACCTGGTGCTCTATCCAGGCTGAGTTACGGGGCCACTTCACGTGTCACGCCCACCCCAGAACCTGTTTTCGCGCCTATCATTCGGGACTCACGACCACTTCCCCTCCACATTCTCCGTCATCGAATCGCCCATTGCCTGCGACGGGTGAACATACAGAGAGGAAAAAGAAAGGGTTCCCGACCCGGGAACACTGCGCAAATTGAAAAGGCCCCACTCTCCCGAGCGGAGCCTTTGACTTTGCGCCGAAGGCGCGTCTGCCAGCCTAAGCAAAAAGCCAAGCCCCGAGCTATCGCTCGGGGCTCGCAGATACCAAACGCCGATCGCCAATCACCCACTATGATAAGGCAATCCAGCCGATAGTCAAGAACCCTTAGTACGAGTTGAGTGACCCGAGGAGGGCAAGGGAGTCGAACCCTAGTGGCTGAAAAGCCACTCGACTGATTGGCGATCAGCGTCCAGTACCCACTGGCAATACCCTCCTAAACGCTGCTCGCTCTAGGGAATTCTAGGTCAAGAGTATTCCGCTAAATGCTCATCGATGAGAAAAAACTTAGAGGACTTCCCAAATCGGCCCACCCAAAGCGAAAAAAGGCCCCACTCTCGCGAGCGGGGCCCTTTGACTTTACTGGCAACTGGCAACTGACAGTCTGCCTCTTAGTACATGCCGTCCATGCCGCCACCGCCGTGTCCGCCGCCCATGGGAGCTTCCTTCTTTTCCGGAATCTCCGCGACCAGGGCTTCGGTGGTGAGCATCAACGCTGCGATCGAACCGGCGTTGGTGAGCGCGGTGCGCACGACCTTTGTGGGATCGAGCACGCCTGCCTTGATCATGTCCTCGTAGTCGCCAGTCAGGGCGTTGTACCCGAAGTTGAAGTCCTTCGAGTCGGTGACCTTGCCCAGAACGATTGCGCCTTCTTCGCCGGCGTTCTCGGCGATCTGGCGCAGCGGCTCTTGCAGGGCCTTCTTCACGACGTTGATACCGATCTGTTCATCGGGATCTTCCACCTTCAGCTTGTCCAGCGCCGCGACGCAACGCGCCAGTGCCACTCCGCCGCCCGGGACAATTCCTTCTTCCACGGCTGCGCGAGTTGCATGCATGGCGTCTTCCACGCGAGCTTTCTTTTCCTTCATTTCGGTTTCGGTTGCGGCGCCGACTTTGATTACGGCTACGCCACCCACCAGTTTCGCCAACCGCTCCTGCAACTTCTCGCGGTCGTAGTCGCTGGTAGTCTTTTCCACCTGGCTGCGAATTTCCTTTACGCGGCCTTCGATCTCACTGTGCTTGCCTTTGCCTTCGACGATGGTGGTGTTGTCCTTGTCGATGGTGATCTTCTTGGCTTGGCCGAGATCGCTGACCTGAACATTCTCGAGCTTGATGCCGAGATCTTCGGTGATGGCCTTGCCGCCGGTGAGAGTCGCGATATCCTGCAGCATGGCTTTGCGGCGATCGCCGAAGCCGGGAGCCTTGACGGCCGCGACTTGCAACGTGCCACGCAGCTTGTTGACCACGAGCGTAGCCAGCGCTTCACCTTCGACATCTTCGGCGATGATGACCAACGGCTTGCCGCTCTTGGCAATCTGCTCGAGCAACGGGAGAAGATCCTTCATGGAGCTGATCTTCTTCTCGTTGATCAGAATGTAAGCATTCTCAAGCGCAACTTCCATCCGCTCCGGATCCGTAACAAAGTAAGGAGACAGATATCCGCGGTCAAACTGCATGCCCTCGACCACTTCCAACTGCGTCTCCAGAGTCTTCGACTCTTCCACGGTAATGACGCCATCCTTGCCGACCTTCTTCATAGCCTCAGCAATGATGTGCCCAATGGTCTCATCGTTGTTCGCCGAGATGGTGCCTACCTGGGCTATCATTTCGCCGCTTACGGGCTTGGAGAACTTGTCGAGTTCGCCTTTGGCGCGCTCGCCGGTTTTCTTGTCGAATGCGCCGCAGACGAGGGAAACTGCCTTCTCGATGCCGCGCTTCATGGCCATGGGGTTGGCGCCGGCTGCTACCGTCTTTACGCCTTCGCGATAAATCGCTTGCGCTAGAACGGTGGCTGTAGTGGTGCCGTCGCCGGCTACGTCGGAAGTTTTGCTGGCGACTTCGCGAACCATCTGGGCGCCCATGTTCTCGAGGCCGTCCTTGAGTTCGATTTCTTTGGCTACGGTGACGCCGTCCTTGGTGATGGTGGGCGAACCGAATTTCTTTTCGATGACTACGTTGCGGCCCTTGGGACCGAGAGTTACTTTTACAGCGTCGGCAAGAAGGTTTACGCCGCGCAGGATTGCCTGGCGGGACTCTTCGCCGTGAACGATTTGTTTTGCCATGATGCTTTTTCTCCTTCAGAGTTATGAAAATCTTCAAACACAGAGGGCACAGAGGATCACAGGGTAACCCCGGCCCTTTCGCTTCACTTACTTGCGGGCTCCAGCTAGTTCTTTCTTGCTGGAGCTGGCGCTGTTCGAGGAACCGGTGAGGATGCCGAGGACTTCGTCTTCTTTCATGATGATGTAGTCTTCGCCATCGATCTTGATCTCGGTGCCGGAGTACTTGCCGAACAGGATGCGGTCGCCATCGTGAACCGCCAGCGGGAAGGTCTTGCCTTCATCGTTGGTGCGGCCTTTGCCGGTGGAAATGACTTCGCCCTCTTGTGGTTTGTCTTTTGCGCTGTCGGGGATAATGATGCCGCCTCGGGTGGTGGAAGCTTCCTCCACGCGGCGGACCAGGATGCGGTCATGCAGTGGGCTGAATTTAGCCATGGGTGCAACTCCTTTCAAGGTTGTGTAGAAGGTTGTAGTCTGTAATGCTATGAATTGTTAAGGGTTAGGCGGAGCTGTTAGCAGTCTCGCCCATCGAGTGCTAATTATAGGATCTGAGTAGGGCGTTGTCAAGGGGCAGTTCCAGGGCAGTTCTCAGTTCTCCGTTCCCGGTTCTCGGTTGTGGAACGATTGCTTTTCTGGTCCTGCGGCGTTGGGGCGTAATGTTCACTTGTCGAGAGCGGCGGACTAATCAGAATCAAAGGCGGGGGCCAACGGCAAAGTCAACGGCGGCGGACAGGAATGTCCGCCCGACATGAACTGTGGTTACTTTGGTTTCGGCATGCTGGTTATCTTAGAAGGCTTTGATAAATCCTGTCAGCTAGACTCCGGAACAGGGACGATGCGCCTGGTCTCGTTCGAGAAGTTCTGCAGTCGTCCTCGCTTCTTTTACGGAGAAACCAATGTCGGGATCCGCCGCGGCCATATCAGTCCGCACTATGGTTCAAGCAAAACCTGAGAGCGCTTCATTTCTCAGATTGGTGCCGGGGTGGTATTTGTTCTTCTTTGTTTCGGGATTTCCGGCACTGCTTTACCAGATTGTCTGGCAGCGGGCGCTGTTCACCCTGTACGGGGTGAACATTGAATCGGTCACCATGATTGTGACCGCGTTCATGCTGGGATTGGGTTTGGGGAGCCTGCTGGGGGGAGCAATTTCGCGCTACCAGCGGTTGCCGCTGCTGGGAATTTTTGGTTTGGTCGAACTGCTGATCGCGACCTACGGATTTTTTTCGATGAGAGTGTTTCACTGGGCTGCGGAATTCACCGCCGGTTCTTCGAACCTGGGGACTGGGTTGGTTGCCTTCACGTTGGTCGCGGTTCCGACCGTGCTCATGGGTTCCACTCTTCCAATTTTAGTTTCGTATACGGTTGGTTTATCGCGCAATGTTGGCACTTCCGTCGGAGCACTCTACGCTGCGAACACGCTGGGTTCGGCCGCGGCGTGTTTTTGCGCGGGACTATTCTTGATGCGCTGGCTGGGAGAGTCAAAGACTGTGGCGCTGGCGGCTGGGTTGAACGCGGTCGTCGGCGGGTGCGTATTGGTCTGGCAGTTGGTGACGCTGAAGCGGCAGTCAGCGGACACGAAGATTGGGGCCGAACAGCTGCAGAGTGGGATCGAGGCTCAGGATTACGAGCGTGGTATCGATCGCAGTGCTGGAATGAGCTTTCCGTGGGCCGCGGTTACGGCTGGTGTTGCGGGATTCATTTCACTGGGCTACGAGATTGTCTGGTATCACTTGTTCTCATTTACCACGGGTGGTGTGGCCAGGAGCTTCGCTTTTCTTCTCGGAGCTTATCTTACGGGGATTGGCGCGGGGTCGGTGGTGAGCAACCGACTTTGCAGGAAGATCACAGACCTGCAGAGCTTCAGACACTTGTTGATCGGTACGGTGTTTGCGGCGAATCTGATCGGGTTCCTGGTTGGCCCGATCCTGTTTCGTCTGGTGGTGCATGTTTCGTATTTGTGGACGCTGGCGCCGATCGCGGCGGCGGCAGCGTGTCTGGGCGCTGTGTTTCCTCTTCTGTGCCATATCTCGATTCCTCCTGACGAGCGCGCCGGCACGCGGATGAGCTACTTGTATCTCAGCAACATTACCGGTTCGGCTCTGGGCAGCTATCTGACGGGGTTTGTGCTCATGGACACGCTGCCGTTGCGGCAAGTGAGCATAGTGCTGACTCTGCTGGGTCTTGGACTTGGACTTGCGTTACTGTTGACGGCCCAGATGGAGAGGGTCCGGTTTATTGTCTCGGCAGTGCTCGCGCTGGTAGCTGCGCTGTTGGTGGTGCAGGCTTCGGATCCTCTTTTTCACGGCATGTACGAGAGGATGCTGGCGAAGGAGAAATATCTGCCGGAGGTGCAGTTTCGCAATGTGGTGGAGACAAGGAGTGGAGTGATCACGGTGACGCACACCGGGATGGTTTTTGGAGGAGGGATCTACGACGGGTACTTCAACACCAGCCTGGTGAACGATACAAACGGGATACAGCGGGCGTTTGCGTTGAGTTACTTTCATCCCAATCCGAGAGAGGTTCTGATGATCGGGCTGTCGTCGGGATCGTGGGCGCAGGTGATTGCCAACCATCCGCAGGTCGAGCATCTGACGATTGTCGAAATCAATTCCGGGTATCTGCGGCTGATCCAACACAACCCTGAGGTCGCGAGTCTGCTGCAAAATCCGAAGGTCCGGGTTGAGATCGATGATGGCCGCCGCTGGCTGGTGCGGAATGCTGGGCGCAAGTTCGACGCCATCGTAAGCAACACCACCCATAACTGGCGCTCCAACGCGACCAACCTGCTGTCGTCAGAATTTCTGCAGCTGATCCGGCAACATCTGAATGCGGGCGGGGTGATGTTTTACAACACCACCGACTCGGAGGAAGCTATGGCCACAGGGGTTCGAGTGTTTCCTTTCGGAATGCGCCTGGCGAATTTTATGGTGGTAAGCGACGCGCCCTTGCAGCTGGATGCGAGACGCTGGCAGGAAGCGCTGTCGCACTACACGATCGATGGCAAGGCGGTTTTTGACTTCTCCCAGGACCCGGATCGCCGGCGGCTGGTCGAAGTGATGGCCATGACGACGACGATGGATCGCGACGTGCGTGGATACTGGACGCTGGAATCCGCCGACCACCTGCGCGCGCGCACGGCGCAGGCCCGCAGCATCACCGATGACAATATGGGCACGGAGTGGCGGCAGAATTAGTTGTTGCCGACCGCGGTTTGGCTTACGCGCCAACCCGGTCAAGCCGGAGATCCTTCGCTCCGCCTGAAAAAGCGGCTACGCTCAGGATGACGCCGCAGTATCAGACGCCAAACTGCACCACTACCGGATGACCAGGCCGGCTACTGTTTCTGCTCGGGCTCGGGCTTGGGTTTGGACAAGGAGCGGACGTAGTTGACCAGGTCCCAGTTTTCTTCGGGCTTGATGCGCTGGCCTTCTGGGGGCATATCCTGGTAACCGTTCTTGATGATATAGAAGATTTCGCCGTCGGTGCGGTTCTTGAGGGTGTTGGGGTCGGTGAAGTCGGAGAGCTTGAGTTTCATATCGGCGACGAGCTCGCCTTTGCCATCACCGTTCTTGCCGTGACACATGACGCAGTCCAGACCCCACCACTTTTTAGCGCGAGTCAGGGACTCGGGTGATGACTTAACGGGATTGGGCTGACTAGCGGTTTGGGCGGGGATGGCGGCATAGGGGTTTGTTGCTGCCTTCGGCGAAGCTGGAGTGGTTTGTGCGGCGACTGTGGCTGCGCAGAGAAGTGCCGGAAAAATCAGGTGCGCGAGTCCGAATGTGTGTTTTGGCATCGGAGCCTCCGATGAAGGATTACTTTGTCTTCAAGTGAATCATAGTGCTGGGAGTAGGCTGCGGCTGTGATGTGGATCACAGCGGCGCGACCCGGTGGAGACCGGGAAGCTAATGCTGGCCTTGGGAGAGAAGCGCCTCGCTTTGCTCGGCGGACAGCCGAGGCGGCTGTCCCCACATGTGTATCTCTGTCCCCCCGTTTATCTCTAGGGGCGCTGCCCTGAACGGAGACGGCTTGCAAAATCTGGCTGAGTCGGGCAACCTCGAAGAGCATGCCGCGAATGGACGAAGTTTCTCTCTCCAGCTTTTTGATCTTAAGTTTCTTGATCCTGATGACCGGGCTTGGTTTTTCCCAGACGGATGCTGGGCCGCAAGAGGGCGGGCACGAGGTGCAGGTGTGGGCGGGGGGAGGATACTCGGTGCCGGGCGGGACTTCGCAGACCGGAGTGTTCGATGCCGGGTTGCGTTATGGTTATGTGATTACGGGGCCGCATTGGCCGGGAATCTTGCGGGGACGATTTGAGTATGCGGTGGATGTGGTGCCGGTGTATGAGATTTTTCAGCCGGCGAACACGGCGTATGGATGGGGATTCAATCCGCTAGGGTTGAAATGGAATTTCGAGCGGCGGGGAAGGTTCTCGCCTTATTTTGAGTTGAGCGGCGGGACGGTGTTCAGCCGAAAAGATATTCCAACCTACACGAACACGGCGAACTTCACGCCCAGCGCGGCGATGGGGATGCATGTGCTGGGGGCGAAATACAACTGGAGCGTGGAGGCGCGGTACCTGCATATATCGAATGCGGGGCTGGGAGATTTTAATCCGGGGCTGAACACGGTGGAGGTCCGGGTGGGGGTGGGAAGGTTCTTTACGCGGAAGCACTAGTGGCTTGCCGCAAAGAAAACGTGAGCACGGGCTTCAAGACCAAGGGATCGGCGGCGGTGGAATCCCACTCTAACGTCGCAAAAAGCGCGGCGTTACGGTGGGACACCCGCCGCGTTTCTTCTAGGTCTTGATGGTTACATTGTGAGGCGCTGAAGCGTTGGAACAGCAGCTCACTACGTACTGGTATTTATTGCCGACGGTCAAGCCGGTCTTAATGTAGATGGCGGGGTTGGTGATATTGGGGAAGGTAATCGGAGGTCCGTAGGTGAATGGCCAGGTCGTGTTGCCTTGGGTGATGGAGCAGCTTCCGGTGATGTTGAGGAAAGTAACCTGGGCGCCCATCTGGGCCTGAAAATCTGTGCACTTATCGGTGCTGACGGGTGGGGGTGACCCTACTTCTGTTTTCTTATCTCTTGACATAATCGTTTCCTCCTTGCATTTTTTCTTCTGGCGCGTTGTTGCGCGGGGCCCCTGCGGCGTAATCGCCGGAGTTATTTGGATTTCATCAGTTGCTGAAAGCCGGGGTTGCTGGCCAGATTGGCAAACTCTGGCTGACCGCGAATTTTATCGGGAGTGTAGCCGGCCTGCAAGGTTTTCGACAGCCACTCGATGGCCAGTCCGGTTTCGCCCAACTGGTTATACACCCCCGCAGCGTCAAGCAGTATTTCTTTATCGTTGCGTCCGTACTGGAGGGCTTGACCCAAATAGAACAAGGCCTGCTTGCGGTCACTCAGCATGGAGTAATAAGCCGCCAGGCTGCTGAGCACGACGGGATCGTGGGGATTGACCTTTAGTTCCTCTAAGGCGAGTTGAACGGCTTTGCGGTAGGCCGCAACGGCTTTGTCCTTCTGGCTTGCGTAATAAAGAGAGTCACCCAGGTTTCCCCAGGTAACGTACTGCTGCGGATCAAGCTTGGTTGACTCTTCGAAGGCGCTGGCGGCAGCGGCGAACTGGTTGAGTCCAAAATACGCGCTGCCGAGGTTGACGTAGCCGGCGTAAGTTGGTCGAATCGCGATCGACTTTTTCGAAGGTTCAATGGCTTTCTCGTACTGCCCATTCTGGTCGTAGATGGCGCCGATGTTCACGTAGGTTCCGTACCAGTCGGGAGCGATCTGGATCACCTTGGCATACATCTGCAGGGCTTTTTCGTATTCGTTGCGATCGCGGTAGAAGGCGCCGAAATTGTTGTAGCTGACGCGGCTGTTGGGATGGGCCTCGATGGCTTGCTGGTAGGCTTTTTCGGCTTCGGTGATTTTGCCTTCGTGTTCGTAGGCTGAAGCCAGGCCGAGTACGGCTTCTTCATTCGTGGGTTCGAGGCCGAGGGCGAGCTGGAATTCGGAGACGGCTTCGGGGTAGTGGCCGGTGCCGTCGTTAATCAGGCCGAGGCAGACATGGCCTGCGGCGCCGGCGTTGCCCAGCTTAACGGCCTGGTTGCAATTGGTCTGCGCCGGGGGAATCCACTGCTTCTGCTTAGAGTCGGAATACTTAAGCCAATAATCTTCGCCGAGAACGGCTTTGGCCATGCCGAAGTTGGGATCGAGTTTAAGGGCTTCGCGAGCCATCACGGCGGCGTTGTCGAGATTTTCGGCTTTACTGTGATCAAGCAGGTAGCCTTGCGCCTGCAGATAGTACTCGTAAGCAGCGGCCTGATCGGTGCCATGATATTTCAGCGCGGCTTCTTCTTCGGGACGGAGCTGGAGCCGGAGTGCCTTGACTGCTCCATCGGTAACAGTTTTTTCCGCAGAGAAGGCATCGGCGATGGGAAGGGTCAGGGAACTAGTGCCCACTACCGAGTTGGTTTGGGCATTGAGCAGGGAGAAGTTGACTTTGACGAGAACGTCGGATTGCGGTTCTAAGGTAAGCACGAGGCCAAGGTTGGCGCCAAACATATGAGCGGCGTCAGGAAGCGTGGAGACATTTTTTTCCTGCAGGTTGCGGGGTGGGACGACTTCGAAGGAGCGATCCTCGGTCAGCTTGCCGAGCTTGGCTCCCACGCTTTCAACCAGGCCCTGGCCGAGAGCGATGAGTTTGGGGTCAGGGTTGGTTGATGTGAAGGGAAGCACTGCCAGGATCTTGGTTGGGGGTAGAGCTGAGGCTGATTCTGCCGGATGAGGCTGAGCGCTGGTCGCTAGGGAAGGGAACAGCGAATGGCGCGCCGAGGGGTAGGCTAGAAGCAAAGCAACTACTATCAGTACGACTGCGAGTATGGCTAGAGCGCGGTACCGGGAAAAACTTCCTGCGGCTTTCGGTGCACGTTTTGGTTTTCCACCTTGTTCGACGCGGCGAAGGTCTTCGAGCAGGGCGGCGGCGCTGGGATAGCGAGCGTTGGGATCCTTGGCCAAGGTGCGGTTGATGACGGCGGCTAGGGGTCCGGGAACATTCTTGAGCTCGGGCGGGTTGGTATGAACGATGCGGGCGATGGTGGTGGCGAGGCTGGCGCTTTGGAAGGGCTGCTCGCCGCCGAGCATTTCGTAGAACACGAGGCCGAGGGAGAAGAGGTCGGAGCGTCCGTCGTCGGGCTGCTGGAGCAGGACCTCGGGGGCCATGTAGGCGGGAGTGCCGCCGGTTGCGGTCATGGTCTCAAGGCTCTTGGTGGCTTCATCGGGATTGCTGCTCCAGGCGCGGCGGGCTACGCCGAAGTCGAGAATTTTTACCCGGTTGCCTGGGGCGAGCATGATGTTTTCGGGCTTGATGTCGCCGTGGATGATGCCTTTTTCATGGGCCGCCTGCAGACCTTCGCAGCACTGGGTGGCGATCGAGAAAAATTCTTCGGTCGAGATGGGGCGCTGCAGACGGTCGCGCAAGGTTTCGCCTTCGACGAACTCCATGACCAGCCAGAGTTCGCCGGCGTGCTCGACCACGTCGTACATGGATCCGATATTGGGGTGGTTGAGTGCGGAGGCGCGCTGAGCTTCCTTGAGCAGGCGTTTGCGGTCGGCCTCGGTGGAGTTGGCTTGCGGGGCCATGCGCTTGATGGCGACAAAGCGCTTCAGGGTGGTGTCTTCGGCGCCATAGACCTGTCCCATGCCGCCAGCGCCGAGGCGCTTGGAGATGACGAAGCGACCGACGGTGGCGCCGGTGAGAGCGTCCGCACCAACAGGGGTGGGAGCTGCCGGAGGTGGCGTCTTGATTTGCTCTTCCATTGACGAAGTGCGCGCCGAATGGAACTAATTCTAAACTTAGTAGCGAGGGAAAGCCAAAGCGAAAGTGGAATGGCGCCGGGGAAGGCAAGATGGAGACACTGCTGAGATCAGGTCCCTTTTTCGACTTCGAGCCTAATAACCTTTAACCTTAGATAGCCCGCATCAAGGCGTGGTGCATGGTGATTGTTTTTATCGCGGCGCGACAGTTGTTGGCCGAGAAAAATGTCAGGCGGCGTCGAAAATCCTTGACTTACTTTTCCCTGGGTAGGAAACTGAAACTCGTAATTGGACTTTCGCCGGAATGGCTTCCCCGAAATGCGGATTGTAACCGCGTGCGGGGTTTCGCATTTTAGAGCGAGGTTTTTCTCCCGCCGTTGTCCTCTCCGTACCACCACGTGCAGTAGTCCTCGAAAGGCTTTTTATGAAGAAGTCTCCTTTTGACGAAGCCAAGCCGAGAACCTCCAGGAGCGAGGCGCGACAGCGAGAGATCAAGGTGATGAAGGCTATGGAGGAACTGGCCGATATCGCGGATGAAGAGGAGTTTAAGAAAAAGCTTGCAGAGAGGTTCGACATTCTGCCCGGGCATCCGAGATTTGAGAAGGCACTGGCTACTTGGAGGGGTTTGTGGCGCGGCGGGCTTTAAGCTTCTTCACGTCTCCTACAAAGGCATCGACGCGAGCATTCTTGTCCGCTTCGGAAAGACCCATCTCGTCCATGTGCTCTTCGAGCAACCGAGCGAGCGTTCTTAGAGATTGTTTGCGCGAACTCTTCTGCCGAGCTTGAGGTCGTGGACTTGGAAGGGCGGACATCCGGTTAACCTTTCGACTCGATCTCTGAGACATACTAATTTTACCCCCGAGTGTACGTTTAAGTCTTCAGTAAGTTTATCTCCTTCGTTTTTGTGCGCGAAAGTTACGGATGGCACCGGGTCGCTCAGGAGGTCGAACTGCGCTCGACGGACAGCCGAGGGCGGCTGTCCCCACGTGAATCCTTGCTTCGATGCCGCAGCGCCAGATATTCTTCTCGCCTATGTCTACGCTGGTGGAGTGTGTGCCTAATTTTTCGGAGGGGCGCGACCGGGCGAAAGTTGACGCCATTGTCGACGCCATGAAGATGGACGGAGTTTACCTGCTGGATCGCGAGATGGATGCGGACCACAACCGGTGTGTGATCACGCTGGTGGGGGAGCGGGGGGCGATTCAGGAGGCGGCGATTCGGGGAGTGGGGAAAGCGGCGGAGTTGATTGATCTGAATGTGCACAAGGGAGCGCATCCGCGGATGGGGGCAACCGATGTGGTGCCATTCATTCCGATCGAGGGCGTGGCCATTGAAGATTGCGTGGAGATGGCGCGGAATGTGGGAGAAGAGATCTGGAAACGATTCGAGATTCCGGTTTATTTGTATGAAGCGGCGGCGGCGACGCCGGAGCGGCAGAATCTGGAGAATATTCGGCGCGGGCAGTTTGAGGGGATCCGGGCGGAGATTGCGACGAATGCGGCGCGGAAGCCGGACTTTGGCGAGGCGAGGGTGCATCCTACGGCGGGAGCGACGGTGGTGGGGGCGCGGAAGTTTCTGATTGCTTATAACGTGTTTTTGAATACGCCGGATGTCGAAGTGGCGAAGAAGATTGCGAAGGCGGTGCGGTTTTCGAACGGTGGGATGCGGTTCGTGAAGGGCGCAGGATTTCTGGTGCGGGGGCTGGCGCAGGTGTCGATGAATCTGACGGATTTCGAGCAGACTCCGGTGCATCGCGTATTCGAAATGGTGAAGCGGGAAGCGGAACGTTATGGAGTTACGCCGGTTTCGAGCGAGATTGTGGGACTGATTCCAAAGAAGGCGCTGGAGCAGGCGGCGGAGTGGTTCTTGCAAGTGGAGAATTTTGATTCGTCTTTAATTTTAGAAAACCGGTTGGCAGCGGTGATGGGCGGGAAGATGGCAGTCGGCGGACTGCGCGCAGGAGTCGAGCCCTTTGTTGAGCGACTGGCTGCTCCTACGGCAACGCCGGGCGGCGGGAGCGCGGCCGCTGCCGCCGGCGCGATGGCTGCGGGACTGGCTACGATGGTGGCGTTGATGTCGCGGGGGAAAAAGGCTTATCTGCAATACGAGGCGCAGTTGAGCCCGGCGATTGGGAGATTAGGGATGCTTCGCGAGGAGTTGAAGGCGGCGATTGACGCGGACGCCGCGGCATACGATGCGGTGATGAAGTCTTACAAGGCTGCGAAGGCGGTGAACGCGGCGGAGGGTGAGGCGCTGATTGAGTCGGGGTTGAAGCTGGCCACGAGCGTTCCGCTGGGAGTGGCGGAGAAGGCGCATGAAGTGGTGCAGATTGCGGCCAGGTTGGAAGGGATTACGAATCCGAATATGAAGTCTGATTTGACGACCGCCTCGGCGCTGGGGCGGGCGGCGATTGCGGGGGCGCTGGCGAATGTGGAGATAAATCTTGGGTCGATGAAGGATGCGGGGTTTGCGGCGGAGGCGCGGAGCAGGGCGGAGGCGACGAAGGTGTGATCCTCTTCAATCGGGCGTGAGTTTGGCTCACGCGCGGGGCCGGTCAAGCTGGAGATCCTTCGCTTCGCCTGAAAAACGGCTACGCTCAGGATGACGCCGCCGTGCAAGAAGCTAAACTGCGCCTCGACCGCGAATCGCCGGCGATCACGATGGCGCGGGGATGGCGGGGATACGGCTGATGGGGATTGGCGCCGATTACTGCTTGTAGCGGCGGACGAGTTGCTGAAATTGTGGGTCGGAGCGCAAGGAGGCAAAGTACGGGCTGGCGTCGATGGCGGCGAAGTCACGGTAACCGAGGTTGAAGGTTTTTTGCAGCGTGACCAGAGATTTCTGTTTGTCACCTTTCGCGGCGTAGGCGGCGCTTAGAAAATAGCAACCGATGGCATTGTTTGCCTGACCGGGTTTCGACAGACTAGCAACCGTCGCGTCATAGTTCCCCCGAGCGAGATAAACCTGAGCAGCTCCAAGATTCCCGTACGCAGGGTCTCCGAATTCTGCGGCGCGCTCGAAGGTTTTGCTGGCTTCGTCGTAGCGTCCCTGTAAGAGAAGGGCGCGGCCGAGGTGATAGTAGGCGATGGCAAGGGAAGGCTGCAGACGAATCGTCTCCCGCCCAGCCTTCTCCGCTTCGACGGCCTCCGGGGGCTGTTCATAGGCCAGGGCCCAGGAAAGCGCATCCCACGCGTGCGAATTTTCCGGCTCCATCTGGACCGCTTCTCGAAAGAGTTCCACAGCTTTGCCGTAGTTGTATTTCCAGCCATAAGCGAAGCCCAACGCAATCCGCGCTTCCACCAGATCCGGTGCGGCAGCGACGGCCCGTTGGGCGAGTTGTTCAGCACGCTCAAGGTGGACTTGCTGGGAGTTGACGTTGCGATAGTAGTAGCCTTCCACGAGCGCGAGCCCGGCCAAAGCGGGAGCATAGTCGGGGTCGAGCTTCAGCGCCTGCTCGAAGTGGCTGCGGGCGGCTTCCAGTTTGTCGGGCTGATCGTCGTGTTCCGAGAGCGCCCGCCCGACAATGTATGCTTCGTAGGCCTGAGCGTTTTGGGTATAGTGGCGCTCCAAGCCCTGTTTTTCCTGAGGACTCAGTTTCAGATCGAGCGCCTGCGCAATCTTTAGAGCGGTCTGCTCCTGCAGGGAAAACACGTCCTTCGTCTCGCCTTTGAAATCCTCGGCCCATATATCGAAGCCGGAGGATGAGTCGACGAGATGCACGTTAATCCTCACCTGATCCCCGGACTTCCTGACACTTCCTTCCAGGAGGTAACGCACGCCGAGGCCACGGCCGGTTTGCGCGGCGTCGGCTTGCGTGGTCTTCAGAGCAGCGACGGCGGAATGCGAGGCCACATTGATTCCCTGAATTTTGGAAAGCTTGGTGGTGATTTCATCCGTCATGCCGTCGGCGAAGTAGGAGCCATCCGCCTCTGAGCTGTTGTTCTGGAGGGGCAGCACGGCGATCGATGGCTTGCCCGCGACGGTCGCGGCGGGTGGTGCAGAGCGGCCGGTGTACCAGCGATAGATGGCAAACCCCGCAACTACCACGGCCAGAGCGGTTACCGCGGCAAACAACATCTTGCTGCGAGAATTGTTTTGCAGTTTGGCCGCCGCTTCTCTTGCACCCGAGATGTTTGTCGACTCAGAGTCCCGCTTCACCCGTTGCAGGTCGGTGCGAATTTCCGAGGCATGCTGGTAGCGCAGGTTGCGATCTTTCTCCAGGCACTTGTCGATGATGCGTTCCAAGTCAGCCGGTAGATCGGGATTCAGACGCACCGCCGGCGTGGGTGTTCCGTCCAGAATGGCTTTGAAGATTACTCCAGAGCTTTCGCCGCGAAAGGGCAGCGCGCCCGTCGCCATTTCGTAGAGCACGGCGCCCAGGGAGAACAAGTCTGTACGACTATCGAGTTCCTTGGCGCGCACCTGTTCGGGCGACATGTAGGCGACGGTGCCGAGGGTGGTGCCCGGACTGGTGAGGTGCGGCTCGTTGATGGTGAGGGTATTTGCGGATCCAATCTGGCTTGAAGAACCGGCTGGAGACGAAACCTTGGCCAAGCCAAAATCCAGAACCTTGGCGTGCCCCGATTCGGTCACGAATATGTTGGCGGGCTTGATGTCGCGATGGACCACGCCTTTGGCGTGTGCGGCGTTCAAGGCGTCGGCAATCTCGATTCCGAGTGACAGCACGGTCTCGGTGTCCAGAGGTTTTCCGGCGATGCGGTGTTTCAGAGTCAGGCCTTCCAGCAGTTCCATGGAAATAAAGGCGCGATCATTCACTTCGTCGATCTCGTAAATGGTACAGATATTGGGGTGATTGAGAGCGGAGGCGGCTTTGGCTTCGCGCTGGAAGCGGCTGAGAGCCTGGGGATCGCGGGCAACATCGTCGGGCAGGAACTTGAGGGCCACGAAGCGGCCGAGCTTCAGGTCTTCGGCCTTGTAGACGACGCCCATCCCGCCGCCGCCCAGTTTCTCGATGATTCGGTAGTGAGAGATGGTCTCGCCGAGCATTGGCGCGAATCTTACGTGGGAGAAACGCGGCAAGTCAACGAGAGCTGGAAGCTGGTAGTGGTGCAGTTTGGCCAACGCGCCAGGCCGGTTGAGCGGGAGATCCCTTCGGCTTCGCTCAGGGCAGGCTCTTCGCTCCGCCTGAGATACGGCTACGCTCAGGATGACGCCGTCGCCTAGAAAAGCCAAACTGCACCACTACCTGGAAGCTGCGGAGATTGTGGGAGCGCTGGAGAATGTGGAAATTAGTTTGGGGTCGAATGAGAGAAGACAATCGAGCTGCGCTCGATGGACAGCCGAGGGCGGCTGTCCCCACATGAGTATCTCCTTGAAATGAGTATCTCTGCGAACCGAGACACTACTCATTTCTGAGTGGGGCGGAGGACGGGATCTAATCTCCGGCACTGATTGCGGGCGCCGGCGCAGGTTTGGTCTTGGATTCCCACCATGCTTCAATTCCCTGGCGTCCTAATTTGAAGATGGTGGCGCGATTCTCCGAGATCACTTTCCACCAGGCGAAGCGGCCGAGCATGGGGAAGTAGATTCCGCGGAAGCACAGGCGCGCGAGAAGGATGTTGACGCGGTAGCCGAGGGGCTGGTCGTCGAGTGAATCGACGGCCTGGGCGATGGCCTTCGGACCGTAGGAATGAGACCAGCCGTAGTTGACCTCGGCGTGAGCTTCATCGATGGTCATTTTCAAGGGGGTGTGGGCCATGGTGAAAGCGATGAATTCCTGCCAGTGTTTGGGACGGGTCAAGCGTCCTGCGGCGTCGAGGCGCTTGTAGAGCGGGGTTCCGGGCAAGGGCGTGAGCAGGCCGAAGATGGGCAGACCCGGGGGCCAGGTGCGGACCTGCGCTAGCGTGCGTTCAGCAGCGCCCACGGTGTCGTTATCCATACCAAAGATGAATGATGTAATGGCGTAGACGTTGCGCTGGGCGAGGCGCTCGAGGACGGCGGCGTATTCTTCGGGCTTGTTGAAGCCTTTGTTCACGTCTTTCAAGTTGGCGGGATCGATGGATTCCATGCCGATGAAGACCCACTTTCCGCCGGAGGCGGCGATGAGGTCGACGAGTTCCTGATCGCGCAGCAGGTTGGCGCTGATCTGGGCGACCCAATGCACTTGGGCGCCGGCGGCGATGATATCGCGCAGCAGGGACTTGGTGCGTTTGAGGTTGATGGCAAAATTGTCATCGATAAAAAAGACAGCCATCTGGCCGCGCTCTTTACGGGAGCGGGCCTTCAGCAGCAAGAGCTCGTTGACCACGCTTTCATTGGTGCGAAAGCGGATGGAGTCGCCGAAGAAGCCGGTGACAGTGCAAAATTCGCATCCGTAGGGACAACCACGGCCGGATTCGACGGGAATAATGCGGAAGGTTCCCCAGCCCACGCCGATTTTCTGCAGCCAGCGCTTGGCCGACCTGGGCACCAGATTGAACTGGTTGAGATCGATGGTGTCCCAGGGGATGACGGGATAGTGCTTGAGCGAGGGCTTTATTTCTTTTCCCGCGGCATCAACCGGTGAGTAAATATCTTTTAACTCACCGCGGGCTGCATCTTCAACAATTCTTGGCCAAGTGTCATCGGCTTCGCCGAGGGCGACGGCATCGGCGTGGCGGGGGCCGCCATCGCGGCCGAGAGCTTCGTCGGCCATTTCGGTGACGTGAGGTCCGCCCATGACAACGGGAATGCCGACGGCGCGGACCGCATCTGCCATGCGATAGGCTTTGGCGATCATGCGGGTCATGGCGCCGATGCCGACCAAGTCGATCTTTTGTTCGAGCACGTAACGGGCGATGGCGGCTTCATCCATGGGCTGGGCGTTGCCGTCGATCAGCACTACCTCGTGGCCCGGCGGGGTGAGAGATTGCAGGAGGAACATCCAAAGATGCGGCATGAAATTACGGGTGACCCCATTGTCGGGGTTGTACAGTAGGATTTTCATAAGGGTGTTCGGACTTGCGGTCCGCCGCGAGGGAATGCGATCTTGCGGGAGTTTTACGTAGCGGGTCATCAGCATCTTACAGCACTTTCGCAGGCGCAGGAAAAAGTGTTTTCCACCGGATGGACATGGTGTCCCAAACTGGTCACGGGGCTAGCACTTTCGTATTTGGCGCGGGCCAAGGCTGAAGGCTTAGAATAGGGTTACGGCAGTTAACGCGAAGGCGGGAATCGGCATCTAATCCGCAAGGCACAGGAAGAATCCCGTTCATTGTTTGTGGGGACTGTTGAGGACGTTCATGAGGACCAAAACCGCTATGAAAACCGTGCGAGCTGGTGTGATTTCCCTGGTTATGGCTGTGCTTTTTGTGGGCACGGCGGCTGCGACGCCGCTGAATTCTTCGGCGCGGGCGGTGGTCCCTGCCGATCTGCTGCAGTTGATTTCGGTCGACTACCGGGCTTTGAAGGATTCGTCGGTGGCGATGCAACTGAAGCAGCAGGTGCTGCCGGACAATCTGAAGGAGTTCGAGGGCGCGCTGAAGGGAATCGGAATTGATCCTGACAAAGATGTGGACTCGCTCACCTTCGCCTCGTTCCGCACCACGAAGCAGGGAGTCAAGGGCATAGGCGTGGCCGCCGGGCCTTTTGCCATGAAGGCTGTGATCAAGAAGATGACGGTGCGCAAGATCAGGGGCACGAAGTATCGGACGGCGATCCTTTATCCGATGGACGGCGGGATGGTGATGTGTTTTCTGGACGACAGCACGTTGCTGTTTGGGGACTCCTCAGCGGTGAAGACGGGGCTGGATGCACGCGATGGCGAGATTTTGAATGTGGACACGAATTCGATCATGGCTGACATGATGTCGAACGTGGATTCGGCCGCGGTGTGGAGCATTCTGGACCAGCAGGGCACGCAGAACATGATGCGGTCGGCGCTGGGCGATGCGGCCAAGGTGGCGGACTATGAGACGGTGAAGAAGCGACTAATGGGGTCGCGCTACACCATGGATTTTTCGAGCGGCGTGAACTTCGATCTGGCGGTGCTGACTTCGGACACGATGACCGCGGCCACCATGTCATCGCTGGTGAAGGCGGGCTTGCTTTATAAGAAGATGAGCGCCACGCCTACGGAAAAAGTGGCGATGGAAAATACTACGGTGGATTCCGATGGCTCGAATGTGACCATGCACTTCAAGGCGAGCAACGCGCAGTTTCAGGGGTTGATGCATTCGGAATTGTTTGCGGCGGTTTCGCACTAAGAGAAAAACAAGTCAGCACTGAGGCACGGAGGAATCAGGTTGGTGCTTTGTGTTTTGTGGGCGAACCTCAGCGGCTAAAGCCGGATTCAGTGAGGGTGAGTCGCGGCGCGGCTGAAGCCGCGCCCCTTCAAATCTCCTGTTCCCCTTAAATCTCCTGTGCCCCTTTAAATCTCCTTTCCCCTTTAAATCTCATGTCCTCTTTAAATCTCCTTTCCCCTTAAAGCCTCCTGTGCCTCTTTAAATCTCCTGTCTTCTTTAAATCTCTTGTCCCCTTAAATCTCTTGTCCCTTTCAAAGCCCTGTTCGTTTTCAAAGCTGTACCATGCTCTTCGAAGCCGCTTCTTTGTCTTGGCTTACGGTTTGCGTGCCGCTCGCTTTTCGCGGGCCCAAGATTCTTTCGTAATTTGACGGGAGCGGCCTATGGCCAGGGCGTCTTCGGGGACGTCTTCGGTGATGCAGGAGGCGGCGGCTACGTAGGCGCCTTTGCCAACGCGCACGGGGGCTACAAGGGTGCTGTCGCTGCCGATGAAGACTCCGTCTTCGATGATGGTGGTGTGCTTTTGAGCGCCGTCGTAGTTGCAGGTGATGGTACCGGCGCCGATGTTGACGCCGGCGCCGATTTCGGCGTCGCCGAGGTAGGTGAGGTGGTTAGCTTTGGATCCCTTGCCCAGCTTGATCTTCTTGGTCTCGACAAAATTGCCGACGTGCGCGCCTTCTCCGATATCGCTGCCGGGGCGCAGATGAGAGTAGGGGCCGAGGACAGCGTTGCGTTCGACGCGGGCTCCTTCGAGAACGCAACCGTTGCGAATCAGAACTCCGTCGCCGATTTCGGAGTCGCGAATCACGCTGTAGGAGCGGATGCGGCAGGCGGCGCCGATGCGCGAGTTGCCGAGAATCTGGACGAAGGGTTCAATTACCGTGTCGGGGGCGATCTCGACGTCATTGTCGATGACGCAGGTGACGGGATAGAAGATGGTGACGCCCTCCGACATAAGCTGCTCACACTTGCGCATACGGATCTGATAGTCGATGAAAGAGAGCTCGGCGCGGGTGTTGGCGCCGAGAACCTCGGCGGAGTTTTCGGTTTTCCGGACCACGACGGGCTGCCGGGCCTGGCGTAGAACCTGGGCCATGTCGGTGAGGTAGTACTCGGCGTGAGGGTTGGCGGTGGAAAGTTTCTTGATGTGAGAAAAGAGCTGGGGCACGGCGAAGACGTAGAAGCCGGCGTTGATCTCGTGAATTTGCTTCTGAGTTGAGGTTGCGGATTTTTCTTCCACGATGGCTTGGACCCCGGCGCTGCGAGGATTCTTACGGAGGACGCGTCCGTAGCCGGTGGGGTGATCGAGATCGGCGCTCAGCAGGGTCATGGCGGCCTGCTGGTCGAGATGAAAGTTGAGAAGCTGCGCGATGGTCTGGGGCGTGATTTGCGGGGCGTCGCCGGAGAGGACGATCACATGGTCGTAGGCGGCTAGTGCGGGCTGCGCGACCATGATGGCATGGCCGGTGCCGCGCTGTTCGGATTGCAGGACGAAGTTGACGCCGGTGTGGGCGACGGCGGAGCGGACGCGTCCGGCTTCGTGACCGATGATGGCGAAGACATCTTGCGGCGGGACTACGCGGGTGGCTGCGGCGATCACGTGCGCGAGCAGCGATTTGCCGCCGACTTCGTGCAGGACTTTCGGAAGCTGGGACTTGAGGCGGGAGCCTTTGCCGGCGGCCATGATAGCGATGGCGACGCGAGGTGGAGTTGGAGTGGTGGATTTCTTCATTCGCCCCACTATACCGTGAGTAGGAATCGGACAGAAGAGGGGGTCGGGCATGAGTAGCGGGTTGGGTGCACTGCCGGCCGAAAGTTCTTGGACCACCAAGGGCACGAAGTACGACGGCGCTGGATTCGGTAGTGGTTAGATTGGCTTACGCGCCAGGCCGGTCAAGCGGAGATCCGTTCGCTCCGCCTGAAAAGCGGCTACGCTCAGGATGACGCCGCGGATAAGAAGCCAGACGGTTTGCTGGTTTTGACGGAGATAGATAAAATTGCGCGAAAGTCTGCCGCAAATCTAATTGACAAAATAAAGAGAAAGTGAAAGAGATGCCAAAATACGTGATCGAGCGGGAGATTCCGGGCGCGGGAAGTTTTACCTCGGACCAGATCGTGGCAATTTCGCAGAAGTCTTGTAGCGTTCTGAAGAATCTAGGGCCGGAGATTCAGTGGATCGAGAGCTATGTGACTCCGGACAAAATCTACTGCGTGTACATCGCTCCCAATGAAGCGATGGTGCGGGAACATGCCAAGCAAGGCGGGTTTCCGGCGAACCGCATATCGGAAGTGAAGCGGATGATCGATCCCACTTCGGCGTAAGGGTAAGTTAAAAGCTGAAGGCCGCCGTCCGGGGAAAGATCTCTCTCAGAATTCGCGTTGCCATTCGGCCAGAGCACGCCGTAGATGGCCGCTGCTGATTTAAGGAGGAACTCTATGAAACGGATTGCTTTGTTGCTGGTTGCCGTTGCCGCTGTGGCGGGCATTGTCGTCTCTACCGCCCCCGCTTCTGGACACGCCGATGAAGGCGCCTCCCCGATCTACGGCGTCACCATCCCCCCTGGATACCGCGACTGGAAAATGATCGCCGTGGCCCAACTATTGACGGGCAAGGTCGACCAGTTGCGCGCCCAACTCGGCAACGAGATCGCTATCAAGGCCTTTAAGGAAGGGAAGCGGCCGTTCCCTGACGGCGCAATCATCGTGGCCCTGCACTGGACTCGCGTCCCGTCGGAAGAAAACAACATGGTCCTGGCCGGTCCGTTCCCCGGCGCTCAATCTTTCGTTGTCGGGTCTCCCGTGAATATGCAGGTCATGGTCAAGGACTCAAAAAAGTACGCTGCGACGGGCGGCTGGGGGTTCGGTGACTTTAAGGACGGCAAAGCTGGCGACGAGGCGCTGCACAAAACTTGCTTCCCTTGCCACGCACCTGCCAAGGATCGCGACTTTGTCTTCACCCGTTACGCGCCTTGAAACCGAAGGAGTATCGGACATCGCTCCGTAAAGCGAAAGTGATTTTGTAGGGAAACCCGGGAAAGATCATACGTTTTCGGCCTTGAAAGCTGTAAACGGTCAGTCCCCGAGTTTTCCAAAAGCAGGGAGGAACACATGGCGAATCTGAAAAACGGTACGTTCCTGCTATCGATCGCTGCCTTCGTATTGTGGGCAATGACCGCCGTGGCACAAAACGCCAGCGACAGTTGTAAGCCCGCCGGGGTTATCCCGCTCACCGGCAGTGAGCCCCCTGCGAAGATCGTCATTGATCCTCCGCTCGCTGGACCGCTCGCCTCCCGGGGAGTGGTGATTATCCGGTACTGCGCTCAGAACCTGCACCTCGCGCCGGTATTCGGCCCAGGTGCCGTGTCCGCCTCGCCACGTGTCGGCCACCTTCATGTGAGCCTCGACGATGAGCCGTGGGTGTGGATGGACGCGAGTGGGAACCCAATCATCCTGCAGCATCTTCCCGTCGGTCCGCACAAAGTTGTCATTGAATTAAATGACGCAAACCACCACGCCCTGGACAAAGGCTCGGTCACTTTTGTCGTTCCAGAAAAGACCGCGGCCGAAACGCATCCCTGACGCGTACCGAGTACGGCGATGTGACTTAGAGCGAGAGTAATTTTGAATTGCTGATAACGGAGGAGGCATGAGCAGCGCAAGCATCACTACTCCCATCCGGCGCGAACCGGAACTCCTCGGGCAAACCGTGGTCGTGATCGGCGGCAGCTCCGGCATCGGGCTCGAGACCGCCCGGCGGGCACGCGCGGAGGGCGCCAAGCTAATACTCGCGGGTCGCAAACCCGAGCCTCTCCAGCACGCCGCAAGGGAAATGGAGGCGCTGAGAACTAAAGCCTTCGACGCCACCGACCCTGCACAGCTCGCGCAGTTCTTCCGTGAGCTGCCGGCCCCGATCGATCACGTCATGGTGACAGCTGGCCGGCCTTATTACGGCCGCCTGCTCGACATGGATTCCGCACAGGCGAGCCGCGCCTTGAGCGAGCGCTTTTTACTTTTCCTCGATATCGCGCGCAACGCAGCCCCTAAGATGAGACCGGGAGGCACGCTGATATTTATGGGCGACGCTGGCGGTCGCCGCCCGGCCCTCGGCAACGGGGCCGAATCGACAGTGGCCGTCGCTCTCCCTCCGCTGATAGCCAACCTCGCGCTTGAGGTTGCGCCGGTTCGAGTGAACTTGATCGCCGCCGGATTCGTCGACTCCCCCTTGTCCGCATCAGTCCTCGGCGGTGAACTCGAAGCACGCCGCAATCAGCTTCGCGCGACGCTTCCCATCCGGCGCGTCGTCGGACCGGCCGACGTGGCCGCGCTCGCTGTACACATCATGACCAACACGGCCCTCACGGGGGCGACCTATGACATTGACGGCGGGCAGCAATTCGTCGGCGCCTAGCGAAAGGAGCACGTATGTCCACGATCCACCTGCACCAGACAACCACTTTGACGCCCGAGCAGTATGTCGCCGGGCTCACCGACTTCGGGCCTGGCCGCTCGAAGGTCTTTGGCAACAGTGCCGACGAGTATCTCAAAGTGCATCACCGCGGCTCCTCGGAGGCCGACGTCACCGAAGGCGCGGGCGGCATCTGGGAACGCCTGCGCTACGACTGGTCCGATCCCAACCGGGTCATCCTCACGACGATCGACTCCAACACGTGGGGAGGCGCATCCGGCCACACCTACACCTTCACCCGCCGTTCCGATGGTTTGACCGACATCGATGTGGTCGTCGTACGCGAGGGCAAGAACCTCAAGGGATGGCTGCTCGGCTTAGTAGTTGGGACCATCGGCAAGGGGGTCTTGGAGAAGGCATTTAAAACCTCCGTCAAGGCGCTCGAAGCGCGGAACGGCGCGACGATGGAGAGAGTCGCGTCATGAGTAAGTTCACATAAATGAACAGGAGGAAAAGAAAATGGCAAATCCAACGTCTGAAACCGCAGCCAATGACACAGCCAGCGTCGCGAGCGCGGCGAAACTCGACATGAAGGTCGAGGTCATCGTCATTCCAGTTTCGGATGTCGATCGCTCCAAGGAGTTCTACAGGAGGCTCGGATGGAGGCTGGACGTCACGCCCCCTTTCGTGGTTCAGTTCACGCCGCCGGGCTCCTGGTGCTCGGTCCAATTCGGCAAGAATTTCACCTCAGCCGCGCCCGGTTCATCCAAGGCCTACCTGATCGTTTCCGACGTCGTGGCCACCCGGAACCAGTTGGTCGCTGCCGGCATAGAGGTGGGCGAGTTCGTACACCTCAGCCCGCAAGGCCTGGTCGGCGGTCTGGACCCCGAACGTCGCAGCTACTACTCGCGTGCTGCCTTCAGTGATCCCGACGGCAACGTCTGGCTGCTGCAAGAGGTTACGACGCGGCTGCCCGGTCGCGTCGACTCTGCGACGACGAACTTCACTTCGACGAACGACCTGGCGAGCGCGCTTCGGCGCGCAGCGGCGGCGCACGGGCAGCACGAGTCGCGGACAGGGCAAGCCGACAAGAACTGGCCGGACTGGTACGCCGAGTACATGGTGCGCGAGCAGAACGGCACCGGGCTGCCGCAATGAACGGTCGGGGCAGGTCGATCCGATCTGAAGTCTGATCACCCTGAAACCAACGATCAAAACTATTCAACAAGGAGGACACCATGATTCAAACCAGTGCTACACAACCAGGCCACAAGCAGGCAGTGAGGGCCGTCGTAATCGGCATCGCGGTTTCGTTCGGTGCGCTCTCTGCCTCGGCACAAACAGCGAAGGACGTGAAAGGGGCGACGCCGTTGGTCGCAATTCAGGATGAGGCACCGGCGAAACTAATCGTCGATCCACCGATTCCCGAACAACTGGCTTTGGGACGCGTATTCATCCAATACCGGACCGAAAACCTGCGTATCCTGCCGGTATACGGGAAAGCTGCGCTGGCGGTATCGCCACGCATTGGACATCTGCACTACTTCGTGGATCAACAATCCTGGCCAACCGTCGATAGCAGCGGGGAAACGGTGGTCCTGGTGGGACTGCCGCCCGGCCCGCACACAGTCCGGCTCGAATTGGCGGATCCGACGCACAAACCGATCCCAGGTGCGTCCAAACTGGTGGAGTTCACCGTGCCCGCTCCGAAAGATCAGCACAACTAAACAGAAGTTTGACAATCACGCACAAGCTAGGACAAGCCAAAACTACTCAAAAGGAGGACACCTTGATTCAAACCAACACCACACCACAAGCCAACAAAGCAACCGACAACAATGCGATCCGTCCGTTTCATGTGAATTTTCCGGATGAGGAGCTTACCGAATTGCGCAGGCGCATCAACGCAACCAGGTGGCCGGATCGGGAAACCGTCCCGGATCAAACGCAAGGCGTGCAGCTCGCGACCATTCAGGCACTCGCGCGCTATTGGGAAACGGAATACGACTGGCGCAAAATCGAGGCGAAACTGAATGCCCTGCCGCAGTTCATCACCGAGATCGATGGGCTGGACATTCACTTCGTTCACGTTCGTTCGAAACATGAAAACGCGTTGCCGCTCATCGTCACGCACGGATGGCCGGGTTCGATCGTCGAGCAGATGAAGATCATCGATCCACTGACCAATCCCACGGCGCATGGCGGCAGCGTGTCGGACGCTTTCGATGTCGTGATTCCGTCGATGCCAGGCTACGGGTTTTCCGGGAAGCCGACCGCCCCCGGCTGGGGCCCGCCCGCATCGCGCGTGCATGGGTGGCGCTGATGAAACGCCTTGGATACTCGCAATTTGTGGCGCAAGGCGGCGATTGGGGCGCGGTCGTTACAGAGGTGATGGCAACGCAGGGGCATCCGGAATTGATCGGCATTCATACCAACATGCCGGGCGTGTTTCCGGCCGAGATCGACAAGGCTGCCGCTTCCGGAGCGCCGGCGCCGGCCAGTCTTTCAGCCGAGGAGAAAATCGCTTACGACCGGCTGCAGTTTGTATATCAAAAGGGCATCGCCTACGGATTCCAAATGGGGTTGCGCCCGCAATCGCTCACCGGTTTGGCGGATTCTCCCGTCGGTTTGGCAGCCTATTTTCTCGATCACGATGCGCGCAGCTACGAGCTGATCGCGCGGGTCTTTCAGGGACAGAGTGAAGGCCTCACGCGAGATGACATCCTCGACAACATCACGATCACCTGGTTGACGAACACATTTATCTCTGGCGCCCGTCTCTATTGGGAGAATTGGGGCAAATTCGGGTATTTCAATGCCAAAGGCATCTCCATCCCGGTAGCCGTGAGCGTATTTCCTGATGAGCTTTACCCGGCCCCGCGGAGTTGGGCCGAGCAAGCATTTCCCAAACTCATTCACTACAACCGGCTGCCCAAGGGCGGACACTTCGCGGCCTGGGAGCAGCCACAATTCTTGGTGGAAGAGGTGCGCGCGGGCCTCCGATCACTGCGGCCAAGGCTGGCGAAGCCTGATGCCCCCCTCGCCAAAGCCAGCTAACTGTTCGCAAAGCAGAGTGATTACCGACTCCCAGGTCTCGCAAAAGCGGCGAGACCTGGGGCACCCGGCTTTACGGGTGATTCGTCCGGCTCTTGCTCCCGGAATGGCTTCAGAGGCCGAGACCGCCGTCCACGGCGAGAATCTGGCCGGTGATGAACTGCGGGGCGGTGGCGAAGAAGAGGACGGCGGCGGCAATTTCGTCTCCTCGGCCGTTGCGCTGCATGGGGGTCTGTTTGGCCATGCGGCGCAGGAAAGGTCTGCCCTTTTTTTCACCGAGATCGATCATGCCGGGGGCGACCGCGTTAACGGCAATTTCCGGGGCGAGCGCTTTTGCCATGACCTTGGTGAGCATGTGCAGGGCGGCTTTCGAAGAGCAATAGTGGGCGTTCATGGCCCAGGGACGCAGGCCGCCGAGGGAACCCATGTGAATGATTTTGGCTTCAATCGGGTCGGAGCGGCGCGATCCGGTGCGTTTTCGGCGCATCCACTTCAGGGCTTCGCGCGAGACCAGAAATGGTCCGCGAGTGTTGGAGGCAAAGATGGCATCCCACTGCGTCAGGGTCAGGTGGTCGAATTCGGCGGAGGCGTAGTTGGCGGCGTTGTTGACCAGGATGTCGATGCGGCCGAGTTCGCGGCCGGCCTCCTGCATCATGGATTTGACGCTGGCCTCATCGGTGATGTCGCAGTGCAGGGCAAAGGCGCGCACGCCGAAGCTGGAAAGATCGACGACGGTGCGTTGGGCCTCGCGGGCGGAGTTGCGAAAAGTGATGGCGACATCGGCGCCGGCCTGGGCGAGGGCGAGAGCAGAGGCGCGTCCGAGGCGGCGGGCGGCGCCCGTGATGAGGCAGGCCTTGCCGCGGAGAGGTTGGTGCTGTGGTCTGACCATTTCCGGATTTTACTCCTGAACTTTTCTGAACCGGGAAGAGACATTTTGTGGGCGGCTTCTGGCTTTTTTTCTTGCTATTGGCCGCGGGTGCAACGGTACAATCCAGCCGTGACGGAGTCGCGCCAAGTCGTAGTTTACTCGCGCAAGGGTTGTCACCTTTGCGAACTGGTGAAGGAGAGCCTCGACAAGCTCTCGCGGCGCGGCGGTTTTACCTGGCAGGAAGTGGATGTCGACAGCGACAGCGAACTGCGACGGCAATTCAATGATGAAGTGCCGGTAGTGTTTATTGACGGGCGGAAGGCATTCAAGTACCGCATGGATGAGAGAGAGTTTCTGCGCAAGCTGGCTAGCTGAGGTGTCGATGCCGAGCGCGGGATAAGGGAGATTTCGTCCCTCAGGGGCTAAAGCCCTTCATCTTAATTGCCCTCGGGGGCGCGGCTAGAAGCCGCGCCCCTTCAAGACTGCTCCCTTCAAGACTGTTCCCATTAAGAGTGTTCCCATTAAGGCTTTTTGCTAGGCAAGTTTCTGGGGTCTATGGAAAGCGCACGTCGAGGCTGTAGATTTCCTGGGTGCTTCGGTCGCGCATCAGGAGCGGAGAGTCGTCGGGGGCGAGGCCGACCCAGAACTCCCAGGGATCGAAGCCGCGGGGAATGTCTTTCAGGCTGAGCAGGTGCTCGAGTTTGCCATTCGCCACGGTTATGCGCACCAGGTCGTCGATGTTGTCGGAATAGTCCTCGGCATAGAGATACTTTCCGTCGTGCGACCAGTTCTCCGAAGCAAAGCGGGATTCGGCAAGCTGCTTCCAACTTCTTGTGGTCATGTCGTAGAGCATCAGCCGGTTCGAATCGGCGGAGAGGGCCGCCACATAGCGGCCGTCGGGGGAACAGCGCGGGCTGAAGAGATTTTCGGAGCCGGGCACATCGGCAGCCTGCGAACTCTTCACGTCCACGATGTGAATGTTGGGGCCGGTTGCGGTGCTGCCGTATTCGAGCCACGGGGTTCCGGCGAAGACGACGGCGTCGCCGGTTGGCGTCCAGGTGGGATCGCCTTCGTTGCGATCTCCGGAGGTCAATTCACGCGGCGTGCCGCCTGCGGCCGGCATCACGAAAATCTTCCAGGGTTTTCCCGGGAGCGACCCAACGAATGCGATCTGAGCGCCATCGGGCGACCAGTGCGGCAGGTGCGCGAGCATGGGCGCATATGTGAGCTGGGTGCGGGAGCTGCCGTCCAGCTTGCTGCGCCATAGCGTGAGTTCGGGATGGGCGATGTAGGTGATCCACTCACCATTGGGCAGGATATCGGCCTCGCCCGCCGACACGCCGGGAAGATAGATGGAAAACTGTTTCGACTTGCTGTTCAAGCCAACCAGGTCGAAGCGGCGCTGCTGGCCAATGACGAACAGATTCTTACCATCCAGGCTCGGGGTGGGATCGCTGAAAAGGAGGGGACCCGTGGTGAGCTGCGTCGGTGCCGCGCCGGCTTTGTGAAACAGGGATCCATTCTCGCGCAGCGCCCAGATGTTCTGAGTGCGGTCGCGAGCGGAAGCAAACAAGAAGTAGTCTCCGTTTGGCGTCCAGGTTGCGCCAGACTCTTGCGCGGGCTTGTTCCAGGCCGGAAGAAAAGGATGTAAGCCGGTGCCGTCGGCAGAGATCTCCCACAGGGAAGACGTACGCTGTTCAGAGTTTCGGACGGTGAAGCGCAGGCGGTGGCCATCGGGAGAGAATCGCGGGGCGAAGGGAACACCTGCGACTTTGACGAGTTCTCGAGAATCGCTTCCGTCCGCGCTACAGGTATACAGGCTTGAATTTTTGGCGTACACGATGTGCTGGCCGTCGGGGGCCCAGGTGGCGGCGTGGGCAAGAATGTTTCCCACGGAGTGGAGCGAGCCTGCGGGAAGCGGCAAGACCAAGACCGGCCACTCGGTTTCTGAGCCCTCGGCCACGCCCTTGATCAGCAACTCGGAACGGCCGGGATAAAAATCATAGATATCGGCGCTCGGGAGCGAGATGGGTACGGGAGCGGTCTCTCCGCCGGAGGTCGAGACCTGACTCAGGACGGAGTGGCCGTTGAGATATTCGGAGAAATAGAGCCGCGGACCGTCGGTGACCAGAGAGCGTTTTGAAGCGCCGTCATTGGTGATCTGCAGAGATGAAAGCACGACCGGCGGGGATGGTGGCGCTTTCAGAAAAAAGACGGCCGCGACTAAAACAGCGATCGCAACCAAGCCGCCGCCCAGCCACTTCACAATACCTGTTTTTGCCTGAGGCTGAACCGCGGTTTGAGCGGCAGCGAATAAAGCACGGATCCTCTCCTTGGAATCCGGCACTGGCCGGGCGGCGGTACCGGCAGCCTTGGTTTGCGCGCCCTCTATCTCGCGGCGCAGGCGCTGCAAGTCAACCCGCATTTCGGCGGCGCTTTGATAACGCTGCTCAGGGTCTTTTTCGAGAGCCTTGCGCACGATGCGTTCAAGTTCCGGGGGCGTAGCGGGGTTGAAGCGCAGCGGCCACTCCGGGACGCTGTGCAGGAGAGAATCGAAAAAGGCGGCGGTGGTGTGTCCCTGAAAGGGGAGAGCGCCGGTCCCCATTTCGTAGAGCACGACGCCGAAGGAGAAAAGATCGGTGCGGGCGTCGAGTGGTTGGCCGAGGGCCTGCTCAGGAGACATATAAGGAACGGTTCCCAAGGCCGAGCCGGGGCGAGTGAGATCTCCGGGCGAATGGGTGGCGCCGCCGAAGGTGTTTCCGCTGTAGCCCGCGCCGTCTCCGGAGGTTAGCTTGGCGAGGCCGAAGTCGAGAATTTTGGCGTTGCCGCGCTTGGTGACGAAAATGTTTGTCGGGTTAATATCGCGATGGATGATGCCATGGGTGTGGGCGGCGTCGAGGGCATCGGCGATCTCGATTCCGAGAGGTAATAGGGTTCCGATTTCAAGGGGACGGCCGGCGATGCGGTGCTTGAGGGGCAGGCCGTCGAGAAACTCCATGGCGATGAAAGCCTCGCCGGCTTGCCCGCCGATATCGTGGACGATGCAAATATTGGGATGGTTCAGTGCGGATGCGGCCTGGGCTTCTACCCGAAAACGGGCGAGCGCCTGGGGATCGCGGGCGACCGATTCGGGCAGGAACTTCAGAGCCACGAAGCGAAGCAGGCGGGTGTCTTCGGCCTTGTAAACCACGCCCATCCCGCCCCCACCAAGCCTTTCGACGATGCGGTAGTGCGAAATGGTTTGCCCGATCACTGGAGAGGAAATCGTACGTGTGGGCAACGGGCAAGTCAAACGAGGCGGTAGTTGGGCTTACGCGGCAGGCCGGTGAAGCGGGAGATCCTTCGCTCCGCCTGAAGAGCGGCTCGCTCAGGATGACACAGCAGTGTAGGAAGTCAAACTGCACTGCACCATTACCGTTTGGGACAGTGGCACTGTCTTGATTACGAGGGGAATTCAGCGGCCTTTAGTCGGGGAGTTTAAGGCTTCCGTCCTCAGCCAGAGGGAAAAATGGGTTCCAGGCGACCTCCCACAAAAATCCGTCGGGATCGGAGAAGTAGCCGGAATAGCCTCCCCAGAAGGCTTCCTGGGCGGGCTTGAGAAGTTTCGCGCCGGCTGCCTGGGCCTCGGCGAGAACTGAGTCTACTTCCTCGTGATTGCGGGTGTTGAATGCTAGCGTTATGCCGCCGAATCCCTGGCCGTCGGAAGAAAGATGCGCATCTTTGGCGAGCTCCTGCCGGGGGTACAGGGCTAGAGCCATTCCGCCCGCCTGGAAGAACACGATGCCCTCTGATTTTGCCATGGACTTGCGCCATCCGAGACGCTCGTAGAATTCGCGGCTGCGGTTGAGGTCTGCGACGCCGAGCGTGACTATGCTGATGCGTTGTTCCATGGTGCTTCCTCTAAGGGTCGTGCACAACCAACAACCTCGAATTAAGCTAGCACAAGCCGACAGCAGCGGTGGTTGTCAGGTTGCCGGCCTTTGAGGATGCGGTCGAGCTGCGCTCGACGGACAGCCGGGGGCGGCTGTCCCCACATTGGTACCCCGTGGCTGTCTCCGCATTTGTCTCGGAGGCTTTCCCCAGAACCACTTTCCGCTACAATCGTTGCCGCCCATGTTGCGCACAGAGCTCTACGCTGATCCCAAGGATGTTTTTGTGCACGACGCGATTCTGGCGTCGTGCCGGCGGAATCCGGAGAAAACGGCGCTGGTGGACGCTTCGAGCGGGCGGCGGCTTACCTACGCAGAGTATGGAGAGACCGTGGCGGCGCTGGCGCGCGGGTTGGTTACGGCCGGATTGCAGCCGGGAGAAGTGGTCGCCATTTTTCTGTGCAATTCGTGGGAGTTCTGCGCCGCTTATCATGCGACGACGCTAGCTGGAGGGATTCCGACGCTGCTGAATCCGACGTATCGCGAACGGGAGGTGCGGCATCAGTTGGGAAATTCGGATGCCGCGTTGCTGATCACCGACCGGCCCAACCTGACTGGGATCAATCTGGCTGGGTTGCCCAATTTGCGGCGGGTGTTTTGCACGCGAGAGCAGGGAAGCGGTGCAGAGGAGTTTGCCAGCCTGCTCAAGCCAGTGAGCGCGGCGCTGCCGCGGCCCGATCAAGACTCGAAGTTAACTTTGGCCGCGCTGCCTTATTCGAGTGGAACGACGGGGCTGCCCAAGGGCGTGATGCTTTCGCACTCCAACCTGGTAGCAAATGTTTATCAGCTTCTAGGGCCGCATGCGACTGCGCTGAACTCCGAGGACAAGGTTCTTTGCTTTCTACCGCTGTATCACATTTACGGCTTGAATGTGATGCTGAATCCGGCGCTGATCCTGGGGGCGACGCTGGTGTTGATGCCGCGTTTCGGGGTGCCTCAGCTCACGCGGTTGCTTAAGGAAGAGGCAATCACCATGATGCCGCTGGTGCCGCCCGCGATGAACGCACTGTGCGAGGCGGCGGAGGCGGGCGAGTTTCCGGTGAATCATAACCTGCGCTGGGTGAAGTCGGGAGCAGCGCCGCTGGCGCCGGATTTGCCGCGAAGATTCACCGCGCTGACCGGGGTTCCGGTCTGTCAGGGATATGGCATGACGGAAGCTTCGCCGGTGACGCATGTGGGATATCTCGAGCCGGAGTTGTACCGGCCGGATTCGATCGGGCACCCGCTGGTGCAAACCGAGTGCCGGGTGATTGGACAAGCGGACGTGGAGATTTCGGCCCGGGATACAGCGGAGGTAGCGACGGGTGAGCGGGGTGAGTTGGTGATGCGCGGGCCGCAATTCATGCGGGGCTATTGGAAGGACGCGGGGGCGACCGCGGCCGCGTTGCGCGATGGATGGTATTGGTCGGGCGACATTGTGACGCGCGATGCCGAGGGCTTTTACCGGGTGGTGGACCGGCGCAAGGAGATGATCAAGTACAAAGGCTTTCCGGTGGCGCCGGCGGAGGTAGAGGCGGTGCTGCTGGAACATCCGGCGGTGCGCGAGTGCGGAGTGGTGGGACGTCCCGATGCGGCGGCGGGAGAAATTCCGGTGGCCTTCGTTGCGCTGCGGGAGGGGTTTGCTACCGGCAAAAAGATGGAAGACGAGTTGTGCGCCTTTGTCGCCGACCGGCTGACACACTACAAGCAGCCGCGGGAGGTGCATTTTGTGGAGGCTGTGCCCAAGACGGCTTCGGGGAAGATTCTGCGGAGAGAGTTGAGGCAGTTGATTCGGTGAGCGGGGTTGGGGTAAGCAGTCAGGAAAGCAGTCGAGCTTCGCTCGACGGACAGCCGGGGGCGGCTGTCCCCACATTAGATATTTCCCGGCTGTCCCCACGTTGGTCGTGGCCACTAGATGTGACATAGATTTGACAATCTGCTGACAATTTCATTTCCGTTCACTCCCACACTTGTCTGCGCGGATGCGGTTGTTACCTCACCGCACTGCTTTTCAGACACGCACTTCGGGGAGGATACTCATGAAACGATTTAACAATGTTAAAGCTTGCGCTACGATCATCGCGATTGTCGTGCTTTGCGGTCTTGCCGCATACGGCCAGGAGAAGCGGCCGAGCGTACTGGGCACCGGCTTGGCGCCGGCCAGCATCAGCGTGGTGGCATCAACGGTTCCGGCCAACGGCGATGTGAATCCTTATGGCATTGCGGTGGTGCCACGGAGTAAGGGCTCTTTGGTCAGGGGAGACATTCTGGTCAGTAATTTCAACAACGGGATGAATCTGCAAGGCACCGGGACAACGATCGTGGAGATTGCGCCCAATGGCACGGTCAGCTTGTTCGCGCAGATCGATGCGAGCACTTTGCCGGGTCCGTGTCCGGGGGGCATCGGTTTGACAACTGCGTTGTCTGTGTTGAGCAGCGGCTGGGTCATCGTGGGCAGCCTGCCCACCACGGACGGAATGTCTGATACGGCGCAGGCGGGATGTCTGCTGGTGCTGAACAGCAAGGGCACGGTGGTGGAGACATTCTATGGTTCGCTGATCAATGGTCCGTGGGACATGACGGCTTTGGATTCGGGAAGCAGCGCGAATTTATTCGTGGCCAACGTCTTGAACGGCACCGTCGGGGCCGGCGGGAAAATGGTACATGGCGGGACGGTCGTGCGACTGACGCTCGATGGTCTGCACGGTGCGATGCCGAATCTGGAGTCGATCACGGTGATCGGTTCCGGCTTCCCGGAGCGAACTGATCCGGCAGCTTTGGTGATTGGGCCGACCGGCCTGGGACTTAACGCCAGCGCGGATCTGCTTTACGTGGCTGACAGTCTGAGCAATCGGGTCGCGGCAATTCCGGACCCAATCTTTCGCGTAACCTCGGCTGGAACCGGTGCGACACTTACCCAGGGCGGCGGCCTCGACGATCCTCTCGGTCTGACGGTTTCGCCGGACGACTTGATCTTGACGGTGAATGGCAACAACGGATTGCTGGTGGAGACCACTCCCGACGGCAATCAAGTTTTTACAACACTGTTGGATAGCAGCGGCACGCCGCCGGGAGCCGGTGCTCTTTTCGGACTCGTACCAGTGGGCGGGAGTTTGTACTACGTGGACGATGCTACCAACACGCTGAATCTGTTCAAGTGAAGCTTGAGGGGGTGAGTGTGAGCGCGCCATGGGCATTGACTCTGGCGCGCTTGCATTTTTCTGAGCCGAGCTTGTCCTGAGCCGGAGGAAGGGTGTGCCCTCCGTAGTTTTTTAACTCCCGAAGGAATCGAAGAAAGCGATTCGGACTATCGGTTTGAGAGCTCTGCATTCTCGTTGCTCTGCGGGGGGACTTGCTGTAGTATGTCTGCCCCATGGTCCGAATCCTGCTGCTGTTTTTGCGGCGCTTGTGGCTGCCGCTGGTGGTGTTTGCGGGATTCAGCCTGGTGTGCGTAGTGGTCTACCGGCGGCTGGAGTGGCTGACATGGCAGGATGCGCTGTTCTGGATGATCCAGCCCCACGCGATCGACGCGCGGCGGGTGCACAATTCCACCAAGCTGTTTTCGCTCTTCGTCTATATGGGGGTGTTCGGTTTTCAGATCTGGGTAGCGGAGCGGGTGGCGGTCACGATCTTCAACCGGCAGGGGATGGAGGCCTGGAGAACCATGGTGAACGATATCAGCATAGAAAAACTGAACGATCACTTCATCATCTGCGGCTACGGGCAGGTGGGCCGAACCGTGGTGGACCAGTTGAACCGCCTGAAAATTCCTTTTGTGCTGATCGAGACCAATGAAGGATTGTGCCGCGAACTGTTAAAGGACAAAGTGCTGATCATTCAGGGCGATGCCAAACGGCACGACGTGCTGAAATCGGCTGGAATCGAACGCGCGCGAGGGGTTTGCATTGTGATCGACAACGACGCCGACAATCTTTACATCACGGTGACGGCGAAAGCGCTGAATCCGAAGGCACGAATCATCACGCGGGCGGGGCAGTCGCGCTATGCGCAGGCGATGCGGAATTCGGGGGCGGATGAGGTCATTATTCCGGAGTACGAAGGCGGACTGATGACCGGACGGATGATTGCGAAGTTCTATCCCGGGGCGCATCCGAATCTGGAGTAGATGGTAAGGAGTAGACAGTAAAGAGTTACTTTTTTTCGGCCGAGCTATCGTCTGCGATCTTCTTTGCGGAGAGGAAGCTCCAGATGCTTTGGTTGGCGTCGAGGACGTGGCTGACTTTTCCAACCTCTTTTTCAGTGGAGTAGAGTTCGCCGCCCGGCCAGGTATTACCGCCATCTTTAACAGCGTATAGAACGACCTGAGCATTGTCGTGACAGCCGCTGAAGCTGAACGTCTTTGTTTCCTTCGCGCCCTTCTCATCTTTGATCTGAGGCGGGAGCTTGTCCTGGGCGGGCTTTTCATCGCAGCGGTCGAACTTGGCCCATGACTTGGCGCTGTCTTCGGCGGAGAGGACGGGGAACTTCCCGGGCTTGTAGTTGCCGCCCTTGTAAGGGACGATAGGATCATCGGTTCCGTTGATGAAGAGCGCGGGTACGGGGCGCGAGGGCAGACAGATCATCGCTTTGGGCAAGGCCCCGCCCACCGGGGCAATCGCCGCGACCCGGTCGGCCATATTGCAGCCCACGCGCAGCGCCATGAAGCCGCCATCGCCCAGGCCGGTGGCGTAGATGCGGTGAGTATCGACTGAGTATTTGAGGGCGAGCTGGTCCAGCATCTGGTTAAGAAAAGCGACATCGTCGGCGGGCTCCGGACGGCTCCTGGTTTCGTCGGGGTTTTGTCCGCCACGCTGCCCGCCGCCGGGATAGCCACCACCGCCACCGGGATAGCCGCCGCCACCGGGATATCCTCCTCCACCACGGCGACCATAGCCTCCGCGTCGTGGAGTTTCCGATGAGGGCTGCTGTGGCCGCACCCCTATATTCCATCGTCCGCGCATCGCATTGGGATAGACCGCGATCACGCCGATTTTTTCGGCGAACTGGCTGAAGTGGGTGAGGCGCCCCATATCGTCGGCATCTTGATTTTGACCATGCAGGAGAATTACGACGGGATAGCGCTGTTGCCGGTCGTAGCCCTGCGGAAGATGCACTGTGAAGCTGCGGGAGACGTTGTCAACGTCTACCTTTTCCTGAGTCTCCTGAGCTGGCAAAGGAGTCAGGAACAGCAGCCCCGAGCAGGCGGTGAAGACGAACGCCCGGCAGAAATGAATGACCGGTCTGTTTTTGGCTGGTTCAGGCGTCATTGCTGGTGCTCACCTCGCCCTTTGCATTTTGAACGTCAGCATAAGCTCAAGGTTGCTAGAGGAGCGGTGGAATTTTGCAAAGTTTTGTAAGCGGGATTCCGAGCGGCGAAGTCGGTCCAGCTAAGACAAAAACAATGAAAGTGGAACTTTTTCCCCGCCCGTGCGTACCTGCTGATGGCGGCGCTACAGTCAAGCAGGCGCCAGGATCAGGAGGCAGGCATGGACGGGAACTTGGTGGGACTGGCGGCGGTGATCATGATCTTTGGGATCCCGATGGCGGCGATGTACACGTTTTTCCGGGTGCGCAAGTTGCGCAGCGAGGAACGGCTGGCGGCGATTGCTCGCGGCGTTGAGGTGCCGATGCAACCGGAACTTTCGGAGTCGGCGCGCTCGCGGCGATCGGGGATTCTGCTGGTATCGGGGGCGCTGGGTTACATCGCAACCTTCGTGCTGATCGGGCGCATTGAGCCCAATGCCATGATCGCGGCCACCTTCGGAGTGATTCCGCTGGCGGTAGGGATAGGATTTTTTGTCGATCACGCGCTGATTCGGCGCGACGCACGCGCTCATTAAGACCGCTGGAGCCGCGCGCCTCACTGGCCGGTGATGAACTTGAACTGAGCGTCGGTTAAAGGAACGACGCTCAGCCGGCCTTGCCGCACCAGAGGAGACTCGGCGAAAAGCCTATTGGCCTTCACCTCGGACAGGGTGACGGGCTTGGCGAGAGCCTTGCCGACTTTGATTTCTACCCGCGGGGTTTTAGGATCGCTGGGATCGACGGAGATCACGGCCGCAGTTCCGACTGCGCTTTTCTCATCGCCGGTATGGTAGATGATTAGCGGCTCGCCCGGCTTCATGGTGCGCAGATTTCTGACTGCAGCCGGATTGGTGACGCCATCCCAGATCGTGCTCTTCTCGCGCTGCAGATCGGCGAAGGAATATACAGTGGGTTCGGTCTTGAGGAGGTAGGGCATGGAAAGATTTTACAAGAAAGTGGTTGATGGCTTGTGATTAGTAAGTTAGTGGCGCGATTTGGCTGACGCTCCAGGCCGGTTAACCGGGAGATTGCCCCGTCTGAAAAGCGCCTACGCTCAGGATGACGCCGTCGACTAGAAAACAAACCGCTAGGCAACTGGTTTACTGAGGCTTGTTGCTGGGATCGGGTGTTGGCGTTTTGTCGTCCTTTTTCCCCTGATTGCTGTCGCCCGGGTGGTCCTGGTAAATCGAGTACTGGCCTTGAGGGCGTTTCAGGCGGATGGTGAAGTCCATTCTGGTATGGTCTACTTCGTAGTCCTCTCCGAAAGTCTGAAATCCGGAAGCCAAGACTTGTACCCTCAATTTTCCGTAGGGAACGCCGTCGAAACTGGTCCTGCCGTCGGCGTCGGTTTTGAGTTCGAATCCGCCCCTTGCTTGCTTGCCGTGGGTATTGACCGGATGCACGATTACGGCGGCGCTGCGCACCGGCTTGCCGTTATCCTCTTTGATCACAAGAAAACTGAGGACGGCGCTGGGATCGTCGTCTTTATTTTTTTGCGCCGCGGCTCCTGGGAGAAGCGCAAAGACCAGAAACAGAACGGCAAGCGCGAGCATCGTCCTTATGGCGGTTGCTGATACCTTGGCCGATTTCATATCTGAACATTCTAGCGAGTGGGGAGTGAGCGGGGAAGGGCGAACTAAGAGTTTCTGACAGGACGGAGCTTGCGCTCTGAATGGGCGCTCTGAGTGACGAGCTGAATCAGGTCACTGGCGACGAGGGCGGTGTTGTGACGCGCGACGCCGGCCTCTTCCAGGTAGTCGCCGAGAACGGGGATCACACCCAGGGCTTCAATGGCTTCGAGGTCGGCAACGATCTGGCATGCGCCCTCGAGGGCATATTTGGCTTTGAGCTGATAGGAAACGGGAGTGCGATTGATCAGCGCGAAGTCGAAGAGCTGCCGGTGAGCGTGGCGGTTCAGGGCGCGGATATGGTCGGCGGCGGTGAGGCCCAGACTCTCATTGGCCTGAGTCATCAGGTTGCAGATGTAAACCTTGGTGGCCGGAGAGGCGACGATGGCATCGGCTATGCCACGGACGAGAAGGTTGGGAATGAGGCTGGTGAACAGGGATCCGGGACCGATGCTGATGATATCGGCGTGGGCAATGGCATCGAGCGTCTGGGGCAGAGGCTCGACGTTGGCGGGGACGAGGAAGAGCTCCTCGATGCGAACTTTGCTGGCGGTGATATTGGTCTCGCCGCGGACGCGGGTGCCGTCTTCCATCAATGCTTCCAGTTCGATGTTGGAGGTGGTGGCAGGATGAATGTGGCCACGGGTAAGCAGGATTTCGGAAGACAGGCGAACCGCTTCGGAGAAATCGTGGGTGATCGAAGTGAGAGCAGCGAGAAAGAGATTGCCGAAGCTGTGCCCTTCGAGGCCGGAGCCTTTCTCGAAACGATGCTGAAAAAGTTGTGAGAGCAGAGCCTCATCTTGGCTGAGGGCGACGATGCAGTTGCGAATGTCGCCAGGAGGAAGCATGTTGAGTTCTTTACGCAGACGTCCGCTGGAGCCGCCATCGTCGCTGACAGTGACGACGGCGCAGAGGTCGCGAATGATGGGAGCAGCGGGGGCGGCCGCGGCCAATTCGGCGGGAGTGAGAACGAAACGCTTGAGGCCCTTGAGCAGGGTGGAGAGTCCGGTGCCGCCGCCGATGGCGACTACGCGCAGGCCGCGCTCGCGCGTAGCCTTCTCCAGGGAAAGTAGTTCGGCGATCTTGGGTTCCATCGGAGAATCTCGGGTACGGCTCTAGAAGGATTCGTCCTCACGGAAAGAATCTTCCGGCGAAGAAAGCTCGGCGGCAGGATCCGGATACAAGAGCTCGGTAAAGCGAGGATCTTCGGCCAGATTGTGAAAATCTGAATCGTTGCGCGCCTGAAAACGCAGGCCGGCATTCAGGCGAAGAGCCTCATCCAGATGCTTGAGAGAATCTTCGACGTGACCGGTTAGACAATCGAGTGCGGCCAGACCGTAAATGACGAAATCGGTCTTGGGCGACTGCTTCAGGAGTTTTTCGATGTGTTCGCGCGCGGTGACGTAGTCTCCGACGTTCATGAGAGAAACGGCGTAGTCGTAGTGTTCCTCGATGCTTTTGAACTGCGTGGTAGCGGAGCGCTCGAGGTGCTGGTTGCAGATGCTGAGGTGAATCGCGGCGCGATCGATGAACTCCTTGCTGGGGCCGACGAGCACTTTCTGGAACAAGGGTTTCGCCTTCTCGAATTTGTGCTCCTGCAAGGCCCGCAGTCCGGCTTCGTAATTCTGCAAAGCCTGGGTGATGCGCGGGTCGTCAGCCAGCGCTGATTTCTTAGGGTTAGCCTTTTGAGCCATGTGAAGAACTTTTCCTGTGCTCGTCGTAATAAGAACTCCTTAGCTTAAGACTCGGAGAGCGGATTCTCAAGTATCACTCAAAGTGCTGGTAGAGGGCAATTGGAGGGGTGAAGCCTCAGGGGCTAAAGCCCATTCCTCTTGCGACCCGGCGGCACGGCTGGAAGCCATGCCCCAGCCTAACCGTTACCAGATTCTAGTTCATGCTTGCGGCGGACTGCAGGTCGATCTGCTTCCACTCGCCTTTGATGATGCCGGCGCGGATCTGGGTTGCAGTCTTTCCGCTCTTGTGCTGCTGGTAGGAATAATAGAGCTCTTTCAGGCAAGTCGAGCATCGCGCGCCATGAGTGTTCTCGAAGCAACTGTGCAGGCTGTTGTGGCCCATGCGATCGCAGTAGCAGTAGCAAGGCTGCTGGTGAAGCACGGTTGGAATCTTCGACGCGAGCTCATAGGCGTGAGTCTGGTAGGGGTATTGGGCATCGGGTCCCCAGAGTTCGTCGCGGCCGAGGATGGCGGGCAGTTTCGTTCCTTTCGGAGGAGGACCGGCATTATAGGCGGGGACGCCGCCTTCTTCTTCCTGTGGCGCGACCCACTGGGCGGATGTGGTCAAAGTCAGGGTAAAGAGAAAAATGAGGGTGAAGGCGCGATGGGCGAACTTGCTGTTGAGCAGTCGGCTCGGCGTCATGGGCATCTCCTAGACTCCTTTATTTTAACCGCTTTCAGGCCGTCCGGAGCGGAGTGTACTGCGGGGGCTTGAGAAAGTTGGTGCGCCGCGAGTCGGGGTTTGCGCAGTCGAATATACCGAGTTGAACATGCTCATTTGAACATGCCCGTCGAACGGCCGGGGCGTTGCGTGCAAATCGCTGGTGTGCAGGCGCGATCTGTATACAATAAGAGTCTGAATGCCCGATACACCCGGCATGGAATCCCGAAACGCGTCGGCGACCGCTGCTCAGCATTTTGACGCTGCAGGGGCAAAGCCCAGCGTGCGGCTGCGGCCGGCGCTCGCCGTCTGGGTGCGCGACCTGATTCTTTCGCTGGCGATCTCGGCGTTCATCATTGTGTTTATCTACCAGCCCGTGAAGGTTGAGGGCACGAGCATGATGCCCTCACTCGAAGACCAGGAGCGGATTTTCGTCAACAAGTTCGTGTACCGGTTGGAGCCGATTTCGCGCGGCGATATTGTTGTGTTTCGTTATCCGCGCGATCCGTCGAAGAGTTACATCAAGCGGGTGATCGGCATCGCCGGCGACCGCGTGCGCATCGACGGCGGGCAGGTGTATGTGAATGGTGAGGCGCTGGATGAGGGCTACGTTCCTCCCGCGTATGCCGACTCGCGGTCGTATCCTGAGATGGTGGTGCCGCCGCAGTGCTATCTGGTGCTGGGCGATCACCGGTCGATGTCGAACGACAGCCGGGATTTCGGACCGGTGAACCAGAGTTATATCTACGGCAAGGCCGTGTTTGGATATTGGCCGATGGATAAGCTGGGCAGGGTGCGGTAGCTTGCAAGTGCGGGCGCCATCGCCCGCGAAAGTCATGAATCTACGGCGGCCAAAGCACCGGAACGATTTCGCTAGGGATCTTGTCATGGCTTCGATGGCGGATGATTATGAGAATCTTCAGATCATCGTCAACGAGGTGACGACCAAGGCCGGAAGCCGGCAAAAGGCTCTGTCGCGACATGAGATCATCAAGGCCATCCAGGGTCTCATTTCCGATGGATATGCGCAGCCCTATGTTCTTTCGCCTCACCCTCCGCACGCGACTCCTGCCGCTTTCGATCCGGAGCGCGTCGATGACCTTTACTATTACCTGACTCCGGCGGGAAAAAAGATCCTTACGGAACACACGAAGAGAATCGTCAGCGGATGACGCCTTCCTCCTTTTAAACTTCCTTGTTACAATTCATAAAATCCACACGTTGGAGACAGAATGCAGGCTATCCTTGCGCTGGAAGACGGGCGAGTCTTCCGAGGCAAAGGTTACGGCGCCAAAGGCGAGTGCTACGGCGAAGTCGTTTTTAACACTTCCATCACCGGCTACCAGGAAATTTTCACCGACCCCTCTTATTCAGGACAGATTGTTGTCCTGACCAATCCTCAGATCGGCAATTACGGCACCAACCAGGAAGACAACGAAGCCACGCGTCCGTGGATCGAAGGGCTGGTCGTGCGCGAGTTCTCGCAAGTGAGCTCGAACTGGCGCTCGCAGCAGGTAACCGACGAATATCTGGAGCAGTTCAAGGTGCCGGTGCTTTCGGACATCGACACGCGGGCGCTGGTGCGGCATCTGCGCGACCACGGCGTGATGCGCGGCGTGGTCTCGACTATTGAGACCGACGCGGAGAAGCTGGTGGCGAAGGCCAACTCGATCCCGAAGATGGACGGCACCGACCTGGCGAAGGTTGTGAGCACAAAGGGGCCTTATGTTTGGGAAGTAGGCGAGCGTTCGCATGAACCGGTCGCGGTGGTGGGAGTAAAGGATGAACCGGCGCGCTTTCATGTAGTGGCTTATGATTTTGGAATTAAGCAAAATATTTTGCGTAAATTGCGCGGCGAGGGATGCCGGGTGACGGTAGTGCCGGCGCAGACTCTGGCGGAGGACGTGCTGGCTCTGAAGCCGGACGGAGTGTTTCTGTCGAATGGTCCGGGCGATCCGGAGCCGTGTACTTATGCCGTGGATTCGATAAGGCGGCTCATGGGGCGCCAGCCCATCTTTGGCATTTGTCTGGGGCATCAACTGGTTGGAATCGCGCTCGGCGGGAAAACTTTCAAACTCAAGTTCGGCCACCACGGCGGCAACCATCCGGTGAAGCAGTTGGCCACCGGCAAGATCGAGATCACGGCACACAACCACAACTTCGCCGTGGACCCGGATTCGCTGGCGGAGAGTGAAGTCGAGCTGACGCACGTCGACCTGAATGATCAGACTTTGGAGGGGCTGCGGCATCGGAACATGCCGATGTTCAGCGTGCAGTATCACCCGGAGGCCGCGCCGGGGCCGCATGACTCGCATTACCTGTTCAAGGATTTTGTGAGGATGATGGAGGAGTGGAAAGGGTGAGCGTCAGTGCCATTCCGAAGATAGATTCGCCAAGCAACCTAGATTTGGCAACGTTCGTGCCGGCAGAACTGCGCCGCCTAGGTGATCTTCAAAGCGCCATCCCGGAGGTTGCAAAAAATCAAGCGTACCTAACCCTCATTGAGCGCGCAGTGAAGGAGATTCCGACCAGGCATGTACTTGTACATGGCGACGCCAGAAATATGTCAAAAGAAAAGGTTGCCAAAGCGCATCTGGTTTTGACATCTCCTCCCTATTGGACGTTGAAGAAGTATCGGGACAGTTCTGGTCAACTTGGTCACATTGTCGATTACGACGATTTCATTGAGCAATTGGATCGGGTTTGGCAGAGATGTTTCGATTCACTCGTTGTGGGTGGCCGGCTCGTGTGCGTTGTCGGTGACGTTTGCCTCTCGCGGCGCAAGAACGAAGGGCGTCATACAGTCGTGCCGCTCCATGCCACCATTCAAGAGCACTGCCGAACGATTGGTTTCGATAATTTGTCTCCGATCATATGGCACAAGATCGCCAATGCAGCATATGAAGTGGAGAACGGCGGGGGGTTTCTCGGCAAGCCTTACGAGCCGAATGCAGTGATCAAGAATGATGTGGAGTTCATTTTGATGCAACGGAAACCCGGTGGCTACAGAACTCCCCAGGACAGCGCGAGAATCCTGAGTGTAATTTCCGCGAAGGATTATCAGAAATGGTTTCAGCAAATTTGGAACGGCGTTACAGGGGCTTCAACGAAGGACCACCCTGCTCCGTATCCAGTCGAGTTAGCTGAACGTCTCATTCGAATGTTTAGTTTTGTCGGCGACACAGTTCTGGACCCGTTTATGGGCACAGGGACAACTGCTCTTGCGGCGTCGAAGTGGGGTAGGAATAGCGTCAATTTCGAAATTGATGGTGATTATTTAAGTTTTGCGGCCAAGAGACTAGAGGGAGAACTCTCATCACTGTTTGCCAACCCAGTTTTGGTTGTGGAGCAGGAGTAAGCGAGTGAACGCTGAAATAGATATCAAACTGAAAAGCGCAGTCTCTCAGTTTTGGTCGAGTCGGGAGACTCAAGCGCAAAAGCAGGGAGCTAAAACGGGCATCCGCGACGCGGGCGCGAGAACTGCGGTGACAGGCGGAACTCAAATGGACGGCTTCGTGGCGCTGGTTCGGGATTTATTGGAAGAGTCAGGCGTGGACAGGCCGGTGGTGTACTGCGAAAGGCATGTTGAACTTCCGGGATGGTTTCGACCTGAGAAGAAGTGGGACCTGCTCGTCGTGGTCGAAGGGTGTTTGATTGCCGCTATTGAGTTCAAGTCACAAGTCGGTTCGTTCGGAAATAACTTCAACAACAGAACCGAAGAAGCCCTTGGGAGCGCGGCGGATTTGTGGGCCGCATACCGGGAAGGGGCGTTCAAACCGTCATCTCGCCCATGGCTTGGCTATTTGATGCTGCTGGAGGACGCCCCAGGTTCTACCCGGC
>Ga0074045_10000209_pt1 | contig 55513 bp, 46 predicted proteins | sample BogForMeECP23OM2_FD_94442 | JGI IMG/M metagenome (GOLD analysis project Ga0074045, IMG submission 94442) | Bog forest soil microbial communities from Calvert Island, British Columbia, Canada - Bog Forest MetaG ECP23OM2 | ecosystem: Environmental > Terrestrial > Soil > Wetlands ... | reverse complement strand
CCGTCATGCGACATACCAGAATAGTAGCCGGAGTCGAAGAGTTGATTCGCTCCGGTAACTCCCGTGGCGGTGTTGTAATCCCACTGTTCCTCGCTCAGAACCAGCTCATTTGCCCCGGATGGCGTCAACGTGAAGTCTGGCGTCATGGTTGCACTGTCGCTGGTTACGCTCTGTCCGCCTCCGGTATAAGTATCCAGCGGTGTCGTGGACGCGCCCAGGATCACATAGAACACGATTGTGTTGTCGTCCGTGTTCGCGGCGGAAGTCACCGTCAGAGTCTCTGGACTGGTGCATGCCACATTCGCGGCATAATATGCCTGAGCATATGTATTGCCATATGTATAGAGAGCGATCTCGCTCCACAGGTTACCGTTGGTATCCGTGATGCTCGAAATCGTGCTCGCGCTGTTGTTCCCTCCGCCGTCCATGATGGCCGCGATGGTAGCCCCGGCGACACACGGTATCTGCAACTTCATCGGGTTCGGCCAGCCACTTCCGGTTCCACCGCCGCCCGTCGTATCGGAAATGTTCTCGTGGATCGAGTAGCCGACCCGCAGGCCGGTCGGTACCCCACCCGCCGTCCCGGATTTGAGCAGAACCGCCGCCGAGATCCAGGTGGCACTGGTTCCCAAGGTCATGGCCGGATTGATCGCCGATGCGGACGAATACACTCCGGTCTGGACCGCCATGCCGTCTCGCAGATCCGCGCTTTCGAGACTCCACGCGATATTCGATTGCGACCCGGCCGTGAAACTCGCCTGCGTTAGCGTGCCGCTCAAGCTGGCCACCACCTGATACACCAGGTCGCCCGTTACCGTTGGCGTCATACTGCCAGCCGTTACGGATGTTCCGGAACCTCCATTCCCGGTGCCCGGCCCATCGGCCGCGATCACATTGGCAATCTGGGAACTGACACACTGGAATTGCGAGGTATCGGCATTCCATGTCGCCGTCAGGTTATAAGCCCCCGCAGCCACATGGAAGGCTTCCGCAATTACGATGGACTGGTTATTGGCTGAACTGTAGTAGACCTCCGCGTTGGTGTAGCTGTCGGACTTGTCATCGGCGATCGCCAGCGCTGCGTTACCCTGGAACTGGCACGCAACCACGATGGCGTTCCCGGAGGTGGCAGGGTCGGCCAGATGGAAGTAGAAGTGCCAGGGGCTGGTCACAGTCGAAGATCGCGAGTTAGACTCACTGAAGTGTGATACCACTACCGGCGTCGCCGTTCCTGCCTCCGCCAGATAGGTGAAACCGTTCGCCAGTGTTCCACTCTGCGCCCCGAGGTTCGTCACCGTCACCGTTACCGCTCCGGCACTTCCGGCCGGTGTGGTGGCGGTGATCTCAGTCCCGCCGACTACCACCACGTTGCTCGCCGCAGTGCCGCCGAATGATACGGCCGCTCCCGCGGCAAAGTTCGCCCCTGTGATGGTGACTGCGGTCCCGCCCGCCGTGGACCCACTGTTCGGCGAGATACCGCTCACCGTCGGCGGAAGCGTGTAGGTGAACCCACTTGCCAAGCTCCCGCTCAACCCATTCGCCGTCACCGTCACGGTTACCGCACCGGCGCTTCCCGCTGGAGTGGTGGCCGTGATCGTTGTACTATTCACCACAACTACCTTGGTGGCCGCCGTACTCCCAAACGTCACCGTCGCTCCCGCGGCAAAGTTCGCACCGGTGATGGTGACTGCAGTCCCGCCCGCCGTCGATCCGCCATTCGGCGAGACACTGCTCACTGTCGGCCGAGCCGCTCCTCCTGACGGAGTGCGGAAAGCGACCATCTGCATGATCCACGTTCCCGATGGACTCAGCGGCGCAGTAGCGCTGTAGCTGCCTGTCGCGGTGACCATCCGGTCTTCGGCGATGTCACCGTCGGGCGACGTGATCAGCCGTTTGGTGAAGCCGGTGCCGGGCCCGGTCGTCAAGGTCATCACATAGTTTGCGCCAACCAGCAGATCGGTCGGATTAGTCGTGGCGACAGACGCGGTGCCGCTGCTGGCGCTGTTGCCCGTGCCTGCTGCGGTGACATCCACGGGGATGCTGGGATCGGCGCCGCTGTACTCGAGAATCCGCACATCGGGGTACTGCGCCGCAACCGAGAAGGTCACGGTGACGGTGTTCGCACCGGCGGCCGCTGCCGCGATGTTCCTGGCGTAGTAAATGGACTGCGACATGGAGCCACTGACGATGGTGGGGCCGACCGCCAGCGCGTACGAGTTACCCTTCGTGTCGACGACCGAACTGACCACGGCCGTGGTGTCGTCCCAGCCGACTACGACAACGTTGAGGTCGCCAGCGGCCTGGGCCGCCGTGAAGGGGACGGTCACTTTGGTCTGCGAAGTCTGCGGTGTGGCCGCGTTGCCCTGCACGTAAGCGATCGTTGTGCTGGCGGCCACCACGTAACTGAAGCCGTTCGCCAGACTCGCGCTCTGCGCCCCGGGGTTGGTCACCGTCACCGTCACCGCACCGGCGCTTCCTGCTGGCGTTGTAGCCGTGATGGTTGTACTGTTCACAACCACCACGTTGGCCGCCGCCATCCCGCCGAACGCGACGGTCGCACCCGCGGCGAAGTTCGTCCCGGTGATCGTGACCGCGGTCCCGCCCGCCGTCGACCCACTGCTCGGCGATACGCCGGTCACCGATGGCGGAGCGGGAGCGTTGCTGATGTAAGTGAATCCATTGGTCAGGCTACCGCTCCGCCCGTTCACGGACACTGTAACAGTCACCGCACCGGCGCTTCCCGCTGGAGTGGTGGCCGTGATAGCTGTACTGTTCAGCACTACCACATTGGTCGCTGCCGTCCCCCCAAACGTCACCGCCGCTTCCGCGGCAAAGTTCGTCCCTGTGATCGTGACACCCGTCCCGCCCGCCGCCGCCCCACTATTCGGGGACACACTGCTGACCGTCGGTGGACGTGTGCGCCTGGCTTCGCCGGACAAGTCTTCACTTGGCCCGTTCCCCGCCAGCGTCACCGCACCAGTGTTCGCCATTGGAATGGTGGCGTCATTAGTTGTATTGTTCAGCACTGCTAGGCCAGTCGCCGCCTTTCCCAGAAAGGCACCGCTCGAACCCGCAGCCCGCTGCGTCCCTGTGCTGGTGACTGCCGACTCGCCCCCCGTTGCGCTGGCGCTCGCTGACGCCGTAATCGCCGTCGGCAGAGTTGTGACCGCTAACCGAGTGGTGCCTGGAGACGCGACTGCTCGGGCTTGAGCTCTGTCGTCATTCAGCGACGCGGGCAGCAGTCGTATAAGGCCACTGCCGGGGCCGTCGGTGTGAGTAATCAGGTTGGCCGCATCTCCGACCACAGCGGTCCGGTTCCCATCGGCGGCGCCGTGCACCTGAGTCGCAGCTGGCGCAGCCTCCCAGCGAGACGGATCGGACCAACCAGCAACCGCCAGAGTGGTGAATAACACCAAGGACGCATGCTTGGCTGTAATTGAGTCAATCGTCAGAATCATGAGAGTAAATAGTAAGCACGCGTTTGGCCAATCTGCCGGCTTAGCCCGGACGTGAACTCTGGTATTGGATGCGCGGGTATTAGCAGGCTGGAGCAGAACCCTTTTGGGTCTCCTTTGTTAGCTCGATTCTGAACCTGATGCCGCACTCGGCTCAAGGGCAATTCCGCGAAGTTCCATCCGAGACTCTTATCACGGAGCTACTGCAGAAAGTGCCCGCGACGGTGTAGTTCTTACTGAATCGGCTCGGTGCCCGCTCGCGTTCAGCGTTCGATCCGCTAGCGGTGGAAGCTTCCGCACCGAAACCAAAGGTATGACAGCGCACAAACTCGATGCAGACCACTCTAAAGTCCCCAGTACCAAAACGAGCCGCTGGCCAGTCCGGCAATAACTAGAGAGCTTCCACGCGCGGCGGGGCCAGCCGCGCGTGCGGGAGCAATATTCGGGTGGTTGCCAGGGCCGAGATGAGCGTTGGCTCTGGTGCTCGGTCCTAAACCTCCTGAGAATCCTATTACTTCGTGGCGGTGGAAAGTTTCGCCAACGTCTCTCGAATGCCGGAGGCGAACGGCGATCGCGGATCGTGCTTGAGGGATTCCTGCAGTGCTCCGCGAGCTGCGGCTGGCTGGCGCTCAGCCAGGTATGCCATACCCAAATGGAATTGAAACATCGCGTTGTCCGGAGCCCCCCCTCACGGACTCTTGCAGCTGGGCGACAGCGGGCTCGAACGAGCCGAGTCTGTAGTACGCCCAGCCGACGGTGTCTGCGGCAAGCGAGGAGCGTGGCATCTTCTGTTTCACTTTCTTGGCTGGCGATAGCGCCACGTTGACGTCCCTTCCTTGTTCGAGCTCCAGAAAAGCGGCTCTGAGCAGGAATCTGAAGGCCTCCCATGAATTCCTCGTCGTCAGCACGCCCGAGTCTTCGGTGCCAGCTACTCTCGCGGTCGAGCTTACGGCCCTTGTGGGAATACTCTTCCTGATGCGACGACGGTTGGTGCGGGCAAAGGGTGCCCGCCGACCTGCGCCATACGGCTCCTTCGGCGCGTCCCGTCTAGCAAACTGAGCCGGTACCGAGGGACGCTCGTCGAGTTTCCGCGAATTAGGCAGAAGTGACTCGGCGTCACGCTGGCCTTTTCGCGCTTCGGGTGCGGCTTAGCGGGTGAGGACCGCGTAGATGTCATGAGTCCGCCCGCTCCGCCCGCTGCTTTTCCCCGGAGCAGTCGCTCGGAGACGCGTGGTATGCCCAGGTGCGCGGATGGCCAGGCTAAGAGGTTGTGAGAGGCGAAACGCTATTCGCAATCGGGCTCATCGCGACGTTCTGCCTTTTGGAGTCCCATAACGGCGGGAACCAACATCAGGACGGCCAATAGCGCGAATAGCAGACCGCCGCTCCGGTGTAGGCTGCCATATAGGAGGGCTCGGTTCGCGTACACGCCGAGAGTTGAGATTGTTATTAGGAATTGGCACCATCACGAGGAGAAAGCACACTGGGAAAGCCGCGGCTCGGCGGGCGGAAGATCCTCAGCACAAGAGAAGCGCGGCTACCTACGCCACAACGATGGAAGGCACGAGAAGAGACACGCTAGCGGTTTCTGTCGACGCTGGATGGTTCTTCACGATTCAGAACAGGATCATGCCGGATGCTAGCAATGGAATTGCTCGTTTCGGCGCATAGCAGGCGCTGGGCAGCGTCGCCTTGCGCTCGAGGTGGAACACGCACAAGATTATGAATGGCGCCAATAAGGATGTGTGTGTACCGTTCGCCATGAAGCGAAAACCTGACGAGGGTGCTCAACGTCTGCCGGAAGGGAACAAGCGACCCAAGAAAGAGCAGCAGGAATGCCGGGCTGTTCGGTATTTGCCGCAGAGCGGCCGATATAGGCATCCGATGGCATCTATCCCAGAGAGCCCACTTCACGCAGTTCCCGCTGCCGCACGAGCAGTACGGCTCCGACCTGAGGACTCCTTGTCATCGTGCACCGGCCGCCTGACGACCGATTCGGCTGCGGCCAGCCGGTGCTGCACCGCGAACAACGCCAGCTCGAGGCGGCTCGCAACTCCAACCTTGTCAAAGATGTTGGTAAGGTGATGTTTTACAGTCCGCTCGCAAATCGAGAAGTGCTGCCCGACCTCCCGATTCGAATAGCCCGCGGTGATCTTTGTAACGATCTCCAACTCGCGGGCCGTGAGCCGATAATCTTCCTGGAACACTGCGTTTTCCCTGGCGAGCGAGGCACGAAGCGTCTCCAGAAGAACATCCACGCTGCCATTCTCGAAGCAGTATTGACCATCCATAACGCGCCGAATAGTCTTCCGCCACATCGCCGGGCCCGCTGATCTTGGAAGGATTCCGTGCGCGCCAAGACGGAACGCTTGCACGATCGGACCCTTTTCGATCGCGGCAAGCAGCACAATAGTCCGGTGATGGGACGAACCCGCTGCACCAAGGCCCAGTGCCGCCGACTGTTCGCATAGTCCAAGATCAATGAGAAGAATATCTGGCCGGAGTTGCTGCATGAGCAGGACCGTCCGTGCCGCATCCGACGCTTCGCCTAGGACCTGGATGTCGTGCCGGCGCTCCAGCAATTGCCGCATTCGCTGACAGAAGCTGAATTGGCTGTCAGCTATCAAAACTCGTGTCATTGAAAACTCCGTCACAGGCCCTTCAGCGCGGGACCAGTCTGCACGGTTGGGCTGGTCTTTGCTATGGCCGCACCCATCCCCGGATCGGCAATATCCGCAGGGCGCAAGCCCTTTTGCTTAGTCGCTTCTCTGGCTGTGTACACGATTGGGACGGCCAGCCCGCGCGCGCCGACCCGCGCTTCCTCCTTAGCTAGTTCTCTCGTGTGCCCGCGTGGACTTGCCGGAGTAGTAGGAGCCGTAATACTTCGAATACGGGCGGTCGGACGACGATGTCCCATTGAGAACCATGCCGACGATGCGCGGGCGCCCAATGATCGAGATCGTCTCCTCGATGGCCTCACGTGCAGTGCGGCCAGCCCGAGCAACGAGTAAGGTGGCGTCGGCATGGCGCGTCAACGACGTCGCATCACTCAGCGGCAACACTGGCGGAGAGTCCACGAGTATCCAATCGAAGTGCGGCAGTATTCTGCTCATCACCCGCGAGAGGGCCGCGGTCTGTAGTAATTCGGACGCATTGGCACGCGAGCCGCCAGCCGGCAAGAGGTACCAGTTGAGCGGATCGATGCGCCGAATTGCCGACTGCGGATCGACCGTGTCTTCGAGGCATTCTGCGAGCCCGCTCCAGGCCTCGAGTCCAAGCCTTCCGGTTAAGGCGGGCTGATGCAGATCAGCTTCCATCACTAGCACGTTCTTGTTGCCGCCCTCGGCCAGGGCCGTAGCGAGGTTGAGGCAGACTGTCGACTTTCCATCATTCGGAAGCGGGCTCGTGATCAGAACTGTCTTCAACTTTCCCGAGGAACCCAATTCGCGCAATCGCATCCGCAGAAGCCTGTAGCGGTCGGCGCCGGGGCTGCACGGGTCGGTGTGAAAGACTAGTCTGCACTCGGGAACAATCTCGGCGCACTCGACCAGCGTCCCAGGGAGCTCGCCGGAATCGGGCGGGGAGCCGGACTGACGCATTAAGTCGAAAAGGCGGCTCATTGGCTCGTCTCCACGAACGGGTGTGTTTGGTTAGTCATTGTGTCCCGAATAATGAGGCCAAAATGACGCCTTACCGATGCATGTACATGTACATCCCGGCGGCCGAGATCGAGATGGCAACCACAGCCCCGCCGAACCACTCGAACGCCATCCTCCACGCGTGGGCCCTGGACTCCCGAGGAGTCAACACCAATGGCACACTAACGATTAGCGGCAGCCGCAGGTCGCGTCTCAGGTCTTTCTCACGATGAAACGAGTGGTCCTTCGCGTCCACGACGAATGCCATCACCAAGCCGAACACTATGCCCGCACCGACACCACCCAGCGCGATCTTTCCGCGTTTGGGGCTTGACGGTACCGTTGGCAGAGTGGGTGGGTCGATAAGGCGAAATTGTTGCCCACCCTGCTGCTCTTCCAGATTCGTTGCGAGTTGGGACTCCAGCTCCTTGCTCAGCAGATCGGAATACTCCTTTTTGAGGAGTTCGTCGTCGCGCATCAGACCGGCTAATTGCTGCTCACGAACAGGAGTCAAGTTCAAGCGCTCTTGATATATGTTAATCTTAGCCTTCAGTTGCAATTCGTCTCTGGAGAGATCCTCGATCTCTAGCCGATTCGATTCCAACTGGCTTTCAATCTGAGCGGTAGATGCGGTGTCACTAGGTGCGGCAGCCGGGACTCCGGCTGTCGCCGGGTTTTGCGTTTTAGCCGTTCCACCTTTTCCATCGTCTCCGCCAACAGTGGAGTTTGCCGGTTTTGCATTGGCGAGGGCGGCCTTCGCCGCCGCAATCTCGCTTTGAAGTTCGACTATCTCCGGGTATCGGTCCCCGTAAGTCGTGCGCAACGCCGATTCTTTTGCTTGCAGGCCTGCCAGGTTCAAACGTGCGGCGTCCGCTGGACTTGCTTCAGCACCGCCGGCCGGCTGGTTAACGGTGCTGTTCGCCGACACTCGCGCCCCTTGCGATGCCAAACGCCGGTAACCATCCAGCATCGACTGAAGATAGACTTTCTGTTGCCGCGCGCGATTCAAGCTGTCCTCTGTATTTTGAAGCTCGGACTGGATGCTGGCGAGTATGGCCAGGTTACCCTGCTGCTGTTCCGGCAGTGAGCCAAGGTACTGCATCTTGAACTGTTTAAGTTGCTGTTCCTGGTCGGCCAGCTTCGCCTTGGCGGCTTCCAGTTGCTCATGGAGGAAGCTGGTCGTATTCGTTGCCTGGCGTGCGCGAGAGGTGATACTTGTCTGTATGAATAGCGTGGCCAGCCGGCTCGTAACCTCCTGCGCAATGAGGGGCGCCCTGGCCGTGTACGAGATCTTAAACGCATTCAGGTCCTTGCGCCCCGAGGATTCGCCGACTGGATCGAGCGGCTGAACATCGATATCGTCCCGCATTCGAGACAGTATCGTTTCAGTGGCTGAATGCTCTCTTTCTTTGCGGTAGAGTCCAAACTGATCAATCAGTGCGAGTAGCTGAGGCCGCGACAGCACTTCCTGCATCATGGCCTGCAGGACCCTATTGGGGTCAGTACTTGCGGTTGGCACGACGTATCGCTCCGGCACGCTTTGCTGAACCACGATAATGGTCGCTTCGGACGTGTACCGGTTTGGAAGCGAGGTTAAGGCAACCGCCGTGGCGATGATGATAGTGGCAGCAGTCAGCAAGAAGCACCACCGGTGCCTGACGAGCGCCCCGGCGAACCGCATGATCGTCTCGCCAAGATCGCTCTCAGCCGCTTGCGTCGCGGTATCGTTCTTTGTGACTTCCATGTTACTCAAGCCAAAACTGGCGACCAGCGCGCGATAGGCGGGCGAGTGTCGCCGCGAGCTACCGCCGTTGGCGTCCCACCCGAGGCGCCCCCTCGCAATCCGCCCGGAACAGGTAGGAATTCCCCTTCCCTAAAGGGCAATGGCAATTTGGTTGCCAAACCAAGCCGCTGAAGAAGATTGTGTTATACACCATACACTTAGGGGCCGTCGCTCAGATCGAGACGCCTAACCACAAGCAGAGCTGTGGATGACGATTGGGATTTGCTGCAAGTTTCTGATACTCCACGGGCGAAGAGGGTCAGACGCTTCGGCGGCTAAATCGCACGTCGCCGACTAGTTTCGCGTGTCCGAGCGTTTCGCTGGCAGTGGCAGTTCTCTCGTGCGATCCGCGCTCCCCTTCGCCTCACGAAATTGTGGGTGGTGGAGAGCAGTCTTGTAGGCTTCCAGGAGCTGCTCCTTTTCAGTTTCCCAGTTCAAGCCGGCAAGGATGTTCTCCCTACCTTTCGCACCCAGCTTTTGGCGCAACGAATCAGAATCCAACAGTACCCCCACCTTCCGGGCGAAGTCGACGGGGTCATTGGCCTCTGCGTAAAGCGCTGCTCCGCTTGCGGTCCGCTTGCCTTCATCGAGATCATAGAGCACGATCGGGAGCCCAAACGCCATGTACTCAAATATCTTGATCATCGTCAGCTTTTGGTTGAGAACGTTCGACGGATCGGGCGCAACGGCCACGTCTGCCGTCGCGAGATAAGCCCAGAGGTCGTCACCATAAACCGGCCCGGCGAATTGGACCCACGGTCGAAGGCCCAACTCATCGGCCCGCGTCCTGAGATGAGGCAGCTCTGTCCCGAAGCCTATTAGCACAAAGAGTGTGTCATTTCGACCCTCACCATTCACGAGGTAGTCGATGGACTCCAACAGCAAGCCGAGTCCGTCTTGAGGCTCCATGATCCCTACGTAGATCACGAGATGCTTTCGCCCCCTCTTCAGATGAGAGTGCCGTGTGAACGCCAGTTTCTTCAGGTCCGGGCACGTTCGAACAACAAAGCTTCGGTCAGCCGAAACCCCGCCACGGTGGAGTGCGATCTCTCTGAACGATTCATTCGTGGAGATAGTAACATCCGCCGTACGGAATGTGAATCTCTCAGCTAACGATGCCAGGCAGTGTAGCCAACTCTTCCGCGGGAATCTGACCTGGCAGAACTCCGGCGTAAGGTCGTGGTGGTCAAAGATGAATCGAACCCCGAACACCTTAAACAGCAGGCCAACCAAGAACAGAATGTCCGGTGGATTGCACGCGTGCAGGATGCGGAATCGCGAGCGTCGGTAGATCCTTAATGCCAAAATGAACTCTGCGCCCAAAGCCCAAACATACTCGATGAGGTGGCCGAGCAGCCCCGGCCACTCCAGGCTGGAATGCCGATAAATCTGGACGCCCTCGATGCACTCCGTTGAGCGGGTATAACCAAGACCCTTCGGGCAGATAACAGAAACCGAATATCCTGCGGCCGTCAACGCAGTGGCCTCCTGCCAGACTCGCCTGTCCGTCGGCACTACAAGGTTCTCCACAATGATGCAAACAGCGATGCTCCTCCCCGCGCTATGCATATTGCGGGAACTTGGACGCAGTCCACTTGCGGCTGCGTTGATGGCGTCGGCATCACTCTCGCCATTGGTTCTTCCGAACCCCTTGAGAAGGCTGCAATCCACCATTTGTGGTAGCTCCTTGCTGGCAAGCCGACCAACTCGAACGACCTGCGGGAACGCAGTTGACACCCAGTGCTATGGCAGGTCTTTTGCCGTAGCCGTCTGCTGCCACTTGTTACGCTGACACAAGGCCGGCTTCTTTGGTTGCTGAGGGCTTTGTGAGTCCGCGAAGCAGATTCAAGTAAAGAGACTTCTGCCCTGCAACGAACAACAGTATTCCAAAGAACGCAACAAAAAGGACGCCACTTTCTAATACAAGACGTGGAACGAGTGGTAACCAGTGTGCGTGGAATGCCCGCACTGCGTAGGCCAGTCCGGCAGCGGCGATGCTTGAGGCGAATGGCCGGCTTCCGGCCAGCAGAATATCACGCGGAGCGATGGCCGTGCCCTGCAGAGCCCAGATGACAAGCGGAATCAGCCACGCTGTCATGACCACCGAGTAGGCCAGTGCTACCCCTTTCGGTCCATAGGGCAACCCGACCAGGTAACCGACAACCATGATGGGCGCGATCACGAGGGCCATCTTCAGGAGCCGTCCAACCAAACCGATTGAAGATAGCAGCCATGCCAATGGGTTAGCAATCGCGAACACCAACACCGTCGGGGCGAGCAATCGGAAGATTGGAGCCGCGGCCATCCACTTTGGCCCCAGCAATACGGCAACCACATCGTCGGCAAACATAGCGCAGGCGAACGTGATGGGAAGAGTAAGTGCCAAGAGAAGGGAATAACCCTTCAAGAAGTAGCTCTTGAGGCGAATTGGATCGTCCTGGAGCCGTGATAAGGCCGAGAACCCAACCTCGGCTGCCACTGAGTTGAGATTGTCGGTCGGAATGGTGACGAGTTGATAGGCCCTGCCATAGATTCCGATCGCATCCACCCCCCAGAAGCGTCCCAACAACACTTTCTCGAGGTTACTAGCAACATACACTACAAGTCCGTTCAAGGTGAGCGTCGCACCGAACCTCATCATGGAACGGATTCCAACCCGCCGTTGTGGCATCCCCGGCACCCAGCCAGAAGTTAGCCACAGACCAATGGTGTTTGTGAACGGAAGACTAACTGTCATCCCGACGAGCGCCCAATAGCCGTAGCCGGCCATGGCACCGCCGATCGCACAGGCTGTGCCCAAAATCAGCGAAACGACGCCAATCAACGCCAAGGCAGTAAAACGCATCTGGCGTTGCAGAAGCACCGAGTGCTGAATGCCAGCGGCGTTGAAGACGAATCCGATCGCTAGGACGGCCGCCACCGCAAAGAGCCGGGGCTCGTGGTAAAACGCAGCGATGAGCGGTGCCATGGCCACCGTCAGAAGGCAAAGTAGCGCGCCAAACAATACGTTGATCCAGAATAGCGTTGAGATTTGCTCGTCCGTCACAGTCGCACGCTGTACGGCGGCGGACGACAGCCCGAAATCGCGAAACAAGGTCAAGACTCCAGTGAAGGCCGTCACCATACCGACCAGACCGAAGTCTTTTGGCCCCAGGAGCCGTGCCAATACCATGAGCGAGCCCACGCGAAGTGCAAAGCTCACCCCTTGTGCGCAGAGTCTTGCGACCCCGCCACGAATCGTCCTCTCCCTCAGGTCATGCATTGTATTCTCGGGCTATCAGGAAGGGCAGGCAGTGCTGGTTCCGTCCTTCACAGCACGACCTTGCGGCAATAGAAGGCTTCCGCGTAGCCGCTGGGGGCGTTGCATTCCATCCCGCGCAGCCGCATCAGGGAGAGAAACGTGTCCTCCCGAAACCAGCGCTTGGAATGTTGTGACTGGAACGCGTCCAAGATGCAACGCGTCTTCTTCTGGCAAATCTGGGCGGGAAGAGGCACAAACACAGAGGGCTGTCCCATGTCACCATCGTATTTCGGCACCTCGTACTCCAAAATCAGATGGTCTCGAAAGGTGTTCCAAGTCAGCTCCGCTATCAAGCGGTGGTCCTGATGCGCATCCTTGCGATTGTGAGTGAAGATGATGTCCGGGGACATCGACGGCTTCAGCCCTTCGAAGACCGCTTTCACCTCTGAACCAACGTACGGCATGAACCCGTCCGGAAAGGTCTTCAAGAGCGGCCCTCTCAAGGCCGCCGCGCCGGCGAACATCTCGGCTGCGCGCTTCGCCTCCGTCTCACGTACTCCAATGGCACTGAACACCACCCAGTGAAACACACAGCCCGGATACTGCTCGGCGAAGCTGAGAACAGTTCCGCCACAGCCGATTTCGATATCGTCGGAATGGGCACCCAGGCAAAGAACCTGCAACGCTTGAGCCGCCCCTTTGCCCAGGTTGAGGTGGATCATGCGCGAGCCGACATTACCGCTGCGTCGTCCAAAGCCCGGCTGGAAGGCTTATACCACACCTTCCATGGGGCTGTACCCTGGTTCAACTCCTCCAGGCACTGCTTATCCTTGAAAGTGTCCATGCACTGCCAGAAGCCAGCGTACTTGTACGCGAGCAGAGCCTGCCTTTCAATCAGCCGCTGGAACGGCTCCCTCACGAGTTCGTCGCCGGGGTGAATGTGTCGAAAAATCTCGCTGCGCAGGACGAAGAAGCCACCGTTGATCCAAATTTCGCTGCGGTTCAAAGCGGAGATGTTGGTAACAGTTCCCCCGAGGCCGGCGGTGACAATGTCGAAACTCGCCGTCGGCTGCACCAGCAGTAGGGAAGCGACAGCCCGGCTCTGCCGGAATACCTCTACCATGGCCGGAAGCGGGAGGTCGCTAAGCCCGTCGCCATAGTTGGCGAGGAACATCTCTTCACCCCGCAAATGGGGCTCAACGGCTTTGAGCCGCTCTCCAATGGTTGCATTGGCTCCCGTCTCTACGAAGGTGATCGTCCAGTCGTCGATGTCACGGTTCAAGAAGTGGATCTTCTTTCCGGCTTGCGACCACACAAAATCGTTGGATACCGATTCGTCGTAGTGCAAGAAATAGTCCTTGATGCAGTTACCCTTGTAGCCGAGGCAGATCACGAAGTCCTTGTGCCCAAAGTGGGAATAGTACTTCATCAGATGCCACAGAATCGGCCGAGTACCAACCTGGACCATCGGTTTTGGGACGTCGTCCGCATAACCTCTGAGCCGCATCCCGGCACCGCCACAAAAGAGAACCACTTTCATAGACTCGCCTCCTGTCTCCGACTCAACAAATGGCCAACTTGGGAATTGGTACAACAAACCGGCCGCCCCACTCCCGAATGAAATGCAGTTGCTGCATGATCTCGTCTTTTAGATTCCACGGCAGGATGATGACGTAATCCGGCCTAGTCTCTGAAAGTCGGCCCGGGTGGTGGATTGGAATATGGGTACCAGGCAGGAATCGCCCCTGCTTATACTGACTGCGGTCCACGGTGTATTCGATGAGATCTTTCCCAATCCCGCAATAATGGAGCAGGGTCGCACTCTTGCCCGGGGCTCCGTAGCCCGCAACCGATTTGCCCTGCCTCGCCGCAGCGATCAGAAACTCAACCAGGGCCAATTTGGTCTCTTTCACCTGGCGCGAGAAGCTATCGTACCCCCCTGCGGAAGCCAATCCGGCCCTTCGTTCTTCCTCGATCAACTCCTGAACGCGCGGCTCAATGCGCCGTGTATGGTTCTCCGCGCGGCAGGCGTATACACGGAGCGAACCGCCGTGAGTCACTAACTCTTCCACATCGAAGACTTTCAGTGCGTGAGCCTCTAGGATCCGCACGGTGGAGATCATCGAGAAATACGAAAAGTGTTCGTGGTATATGGTGTCAAACTCATTTCGTTGTATCAGCCGCAGCAGATGGGGAAACTCAAGCGTCACGACTCCGTCGGGCTTCAACAAGATCTTGAGCCCTGCCACAAAATCGTTCAGGTCCGGGACCTGTGCTAACACGTTGTTGCCGAGAACCAAGTCGGCACAACGATCCTCTGCTGCCAGCTCTTCCGCCAACTGCGCGCCGAAGAACCGCACCAGCGTTGGGACCCCTTTTCCGACGGCGACCTTGGCCACATTGGCCGCCGGTTCAATGCCCAACACTGGCACCTTGCGCCTAGCGAAGTACTGCAACAGGTAGCCATCGTTGCTGGCCACTTCGACAACGAAGCTTCGGCGGCTTAGGCTGAGCCGCGTCATCATCTTGTCGCAGTAGTTCTCCGCATGCCTCAGCCAGGAATCGGAGTAGGAGGAGAAGTATGCGTAGTCGCTGAAAATATTCTCCGCGCTCTCATATTGCTCCAGTTGAACCAGGAAGCACTGGTCGCAGACGTAGACGTGGAGCGGATAGTATGTCTCCCCTCGGTTTAGATCGGCGGATGACGGGTAGGTCTCGCAGAGGGGAGACATCCCTAAGTCGACAAATGTTCTTCGCAAGCCGGCACCGCAGAAGCGGCACAGCTTGCCTGGGGTCTTTTGCTGCTCGGTTTCGGCAGGAAACGTCATGGTGGCCATATTCTGTCTCGAAGGCTCGCGCCGGATCAGGCAACCGCAGCGGATACCACCGGTTGCTGTTTCCACCGCAACGAGGCGTCCAGCCGCCCAATGTTTATCATCGTTTGTATGTGGCTAATTCGGGTGTAGCGGCCAGACTCCAGATCGGAATACCTCAGCCCCACCGCCCGATATGCCTCATACAGTTCCTGCGCTCCTTTTCGAGCCGTCCACTGTGGCCGAAAGCTCGGCAATATCCGTCCGATCTTGTCGCAGTTAATGCGGTAGCAGCGCTTGTCGGGTCCGCCGTCAGCAGCATACTCGACACGGCAGCCCGGAACGGTTTCGGCAACAATGGCCGCCAATTCGCGAATGCGGTAGTTCTCCTCTGTCTGGCCGACATTGAAAGTCTCGTTGTGGATGGCGTCCCGTGGAGCCTGCAGGACACTGAGGATCGCCGCAGTAATGTCCCGGATGTGCACGATGGGACGCCACGGCGTTCCATCGCTCTTGATAAACACCTTGCCGGTCGTATACGCCCACGCCACCAAGTCATTTAGCACAACATCCAGCCGAAGCCTGGGAGACGCACCGTAAGCAGTCGCATTTCTCAAGTACGTTGGGCTAAAGTGCTCGTCTGCCAGTTGGGCCAAGGCATGTTCCACCAGCACCTTGGATTCGGCGTACGCTGTGACGGGGCGCAGCGGAGCGGTCTCATCGTGGATCACGTCCCCTGCGGCACCATACGTGCTGCAGGATGAGGAGAAGACGAAGCGGCGCACCCCAGCCGCTTTGGCCAATTCGGCCAACCGAACCGAGGCCCTGTGGTTAATGTCGAAGGTGAGGTTGCCATCGAGGTTGCCTAATGGGTCGTTCGACAACGCGGCTAGATGCACGACAGCATCGAAGCCATCGAGGTCGGCTCGCGTCAAATCGCGAATGTCCTTGCGGACCTCCTGTATCTCCTGGGCGCCTTGCCCAAAATCGCAACCCGCGAACAGGTCTGTGTCTAGACCGACGACCTCGTGGCCGGCGGACTGCAATATCGGTCCCGTCACGGCGCCGATATAGCCTGTGTGCCCAGTCAGTAGTATTCTCATTCTGCACTCTCTGCCGAGCACGCCAGGCTCCACTCGATTTTGAAGCTTCACGACATTGATAACAAGTGGGTTACCTCAACCCATGAGGTTTTACTGGGAGCGCCGATCCAAATACTTGGGATCTCGGCACCAGCTTTATCCGCGCCTTCAGCAGGGCCGGGGCAACCCGATGCGGCCCTATGGTTTTGATCAATCGCCGCAGGTTCGCATCCCGGGATCAGGAATCGAGACAGCTTCGCGTCGGTCGTCCGTTGGGTGGTCCTGGACGACCGCCAGGAGGCCACTACCACACAACAGGTCAGCCGCATCGCTGACAGTTGGAAACGGAATGCCCGAACGCTCCGCGATATCTAGCAGAGAGTGCTCTCCATCGGAGAGATTCAGCACCCACAAGCGTGCCGAGACCTCCAGTCCAGGCGCCTGGCCGCCAGTGGACCGGTAGAGGTCACGCCGCCCAAGCTGGGGCTCGCAGTGCGGGTTCAGGTTGCGATATCGGCGATTATTCTCCAGTACGTCCAAAATGGCGGCGCACACGCGCAGCGATTCAGCCATTTGAAGAGGCTGAATGAACGATAGGTCGTCGGCCGAAGTGTGATACTCCGGAAAGGTTCCCCAAACACTACGCATCAAACAGCCGACGGCAAGGTTAAACCCGGGTGAGCAGTACTGCCGCTCGTCGTAGCCGTACGGAGAGAAGTCGAGAATCTGCGCTCCTTCAGTCTGGTGGCGGAGCACGTGTGCCGCCGCTCGGTCCACCTCTGCATTTCCGCGGCGGCTCTTCTTATAGTGAAAACCGCCAGCGTCACCAATGCAAGTCAGAACGAGCCCATGCTGTATGCGCCCAGCTCTGTCGGCATTCCGCGCTAACCACGTGATGGCTCCGATTGTTCCGGGAACAAACAAGAAGCGGTATGAGTAATGATGATCACGATTGGATAGCGCCTGCGCGAGGGCAGTTGCGACAGTCAGTCCCGACAGATTGTCGTTCGCCAGAGATGGATGACAAGCATGACTGGATATCAGAACCTCATCGGTAGAGCTCCCTGGAAGGTAGCATTCGCCGTATGTCAGGCTGCCGTTTTCCAAGGTCGAGTCAACGCATACCTCGTACTCGCCGTCTTCAAGGGCGAGCATTTGCTTGTGTGAGAGACAAAACCCCCAGTCTTCCTTGTAATATGATGTCCGGTAAGGAATCCAGTTCGGATGCTCAGGAATCGTGAACAGATGTGGCTTGAGCTCACTGAGCGGCATCGTAGAGTGAACTGGGACGCTGTAATTCAGTACATGCAGGTTACTCTGCTGGAGGTCCAGCACTCGCTTCCCGTCCGGAGCCGTTATGTAGGCATCCCGGATGTTCCACTCTTTTGGCACGACCCAGTCGAAGACCTGCGTCCCCGTAGGCACCTCAAAGGTCTGCAGCGGAATGCGATCCTGGATCAAAGCCAGCGTCCGCCGGATCCCGTCACCGGTGATGCTCCGGCAAATCGGGTAAAGCTCAGCTGCAAAGCGGTGCAACTCCTCGCCAAGTGACGTTGCACCCCGCCGGCCAAGTTCATTCAGCAAGTCCATCGTGTTATGCGAAATCTGGATAGGTTCGGTCCCGCTCGGAAATCACTCTCACGGGTGTCGGCCAAGCAATGTGGAATGTTGGATCATTCCACCGCACGCCACGGGCCGCCTCAGGGTTGTACTCTTCTGACATCTGATAGAATACCTCGCTCTCATCTTCCAGGGTCAGAAACCCGTGTCCGCACCCTTCTGGCACGTAAACCATGTGATGATTTGCCGCGGTCAAAACCACGCCGAACCAATCTCTGTACGTCGGCGAGTCGCGGCGCAGATCCACTACGACATCGTAGATAGCCCCCTTCGTGCAGCGCACGACTTTGGCCTCCGCATAAGGCGGCGACTGATAGTGCATGCCTCGGAGAGTCCCCGCCCTCAAGTTGAAGGAAATGTTGCATTGTACTAGTTTGGGGTTCAACCCATTCTCTTCAAACGCATTATGGCACCAGGAGCGCGCAAAAAAGCCGCGTTCATCCGGCCTAGATTCGAGGTGAATCTCGAAGGCGCCGGGCAGTTTGGTTCCGTGAAATGTCATGCTTCAGAAAAGCACCTTTCCAACAGCGACCTGGACGCATGTGCCGCAGGGAGCTTTACGCTATATGGCGATAAGACAGTTTCCCCAGCGCGACGAAGCATCGCTCTGGCATATACTGGCACACCCAGCGAGCCACGTTGCCCATCCACATTCCGCGATCGCAGCTAGGATAGTAGAGATCGCACAGCATTCCAGCGCTCCTTGAAGGTCACAAGCCCGAGATTATCGCAGTCGGAGCGTCCCATATCCATGTCTTCGAGTTCTGAACGAATCGCATCTCAAATGGCGTGCCAAAACAGGTAGGGCATCGCTCCGCATTTATGAAAGCGCGCCACGGATGCGCCGTATTTGTAATATAGCGCCTTTCGGTGCCGAAGGGTCAGGATCGCGGCGATGGGCTGACCGTCCTTCCGAGCACAGCGAATTGTCGCCGCCTGCCCCAGGCTCGCAGCAATTTTGCTAAACCATGCCATGGGCTGTGGAGGCAGCCCGTGCCTCCTACGAGTTTCCAAGACTAAGGCGTAGAACGTCCTGAGGGTTTCGGGATCCCTTCCTTCGGTTACCGCTATTCCTTCTCTTTCGGCGTGGCGTATCCTTCTTTGGGTGCAATCCTTGTGAAAGCTGCGAAACACTGCGGCACTGCCAGGAAGTAGGTCTAGTCGATGGAAGTAGTAACCCCGGCTGGTGCTCCAATTCGCCGCGATTCCCGGTGAAGCCGATGTTGGTCTGACTTCTACGTAGTGGCACCGGTCTGATGCAGCTAATTCCTTAAGCGCAGTCAGGAGAGTCAACACTTCGTCGTTGCTGTCGGCTAACGGTTCGCAATGATCGGAGGATGGAAATGAGACGATGCGCCGCCCAGTCAACCAGCTGTGTAGGCGGCAGAAGATGAAAGCATTGGTTAGCTCAGAGCGCGCACCTGTCGTTATCGCTGCTGGTTCATGACCGTAGGTCCTGTACACCGCCTCCAACCATCCGCGAGTGTGGAAAACAGATGCGCCTGGATGCCCATCGACAAACGCAGGCCAGGGCGGATCGTTTAGCGGATCGATCTCTTGGACCATGGTCGCTTCCCTGCATGGCAGGCGGTCAATTGAAGAATGACAGTTTGCTTGATCGCGCATCCGACGGCATACGGGACGCCCATTAGATCATCCTCGGAGCATAGGGACACCCGACTCTTCTTGCTGGATGAGGGAAAGCAGAAGCCAGCACTACTATGGGCCTCAAAAGCCGCGCTTGACGCACAAGTAGGGGAACAGCGCCAGTTCCGCCAGGCCGGGCCGGGGATCCTCACGGCTGATTACCGCCTCGATGTCAACATCTCTCAGAGTTCGCAGGTAGGCAAGGAAGTCTTGACGGCCCTTCAGAATCTCAAGGACGCCGGTCGGCAGGTCCGTGAGCAGTCGAATCCAACTGACTCCCTCGGTGCCGCGACAATTCGGGACGCATTCCCCGGTCTGGTCGGCGAACAACAAGTACGGAAAGTCTACGCCCGCAGCCCACCCCAGCGTATGGTAGCCCCAGGTGCGACCGTTGAAATCGAGCAGCTTGTAAGATCCGTCGCGTGGGTCCAGTTTGTATTCCAGCTCTACCAAACCGTAATAGTTGATTGCCCGCAAGAAGCGCTGGGACAATTCCTCAAGGATGGGTAACTGGATTGTCTCTACGAAGGTACTGGCTCGTCCAAATTCCGCCGGGTGCTGCCGCCTGCGGCGCACCACCATGCTGCCAATCGCTTGGCCTGCCTTGAAAAACGCGCAATATGCGAACTGCTGGCACCCGTCTCCGGGAATCAGGTCCTGAATCATCACGTCGCCCGCGCCGACAACTTCCTGAGCGCGCAGAAACAGTGTCCGCAGTTCGGCGCGATCATTTGCACGCCATGCTTTAGCCTTCGTGGCGTAAAAGAAATGCTCTTTGACCGATGGTTTTACTGCGAAGGGCGGATTTGTAGTGACCTTTTCGAGGTCATCAACAGAACGTGCATATATCGTAGCCGGTGTCGGAATACCGAGTTCATCGGCCAACTCGTATGTATTCCGCTTATCCCATGCCCACTTGACCGTCTCCCACTCTGGCGTCGGCACACGGAAGGCCTCGCTTAGCACTGCCCGATGATGAGCGATGGCCGCCACGGTTTCATCTCGCGTCGGGTACAGCACCCAGCCCCTGAGTCCGAGGCGATGGCCAACGTCCAGAATTGCTTCGATGGCTTGCCGTTCCTCCCGTAGGCTTGGAACGGTTACGGAGTGCGTGGTGTAGCGCGAAAACCGAGCGATTGACCTTTCATCGTCAATCACACAGACCGGTATACGCCTGCGCCCAAGACTGCGGACGATACCGAGTCCCTGGTAGTCTCCGCCGACCACCACAGCACCAACACTCCCATTGAAGCCTTTGGAGCCAATCATGGATTCCGTCGACGACGCTGGTTCTCGGGCGATCATGAGGGTCTTCGGCTCATCTCCGCTAGGAGGTTTCCCGGACGAGTGAACGCGTCAAGGCTCGCGATGCGTACCCTGCTCCTGATACGAACTGCATCAATGGACCGAAGCTCCAGGCGGCCGGCGCCCCTAGAATGTGCAAACCCGGAATGGACGTTTCAAGCCCCTTCCTGAGGACGGGATAGCCATTCACGCGTTCCATGGACGCAGCGAGACGAGGAGCGAGAAAATCGTATTTCGAAATGTCCACATGGTACCCTGTACCCAAGACGACGTGGTCAATCGTTCGCTCGGTTCCGTCGCTCAGTTTGACTTTGACCCGCTCGCCCACAGACGCTGCGGCAACGACGGATCGTCCTAGTGTAATCGGCACGCCCGCGAGCCGATCCACCAACCAGCGGGCTCCAGCGGGTCGAATAGCACGCTTTCTAAGCCTATCTTGGAGTCCGCGCGGTAGGTGTCCGAGCAGATCCGGACGGGCCATCAGTTGGCTGAGGCCAGCGGGCCCCACATCCGTGGGCGCATACATCACCCGCCTTGTGAACCTACCCAAGCCGTGGTGAAGTGTCTTGGAGAGACGACCCTGCAGCCAGTGAATCCCGTGCGAGCGGGTGATGATCTCGACTGTGGCGCCGCATTCGTGCAGCAACGCCCCGGATTCGAGTGCGCTTTGCCCGCCCCCTATTACTAGCAGTTCCTTCCCTGCGAACTGGCTGAGGTCGCGATGCAGCGAAGTGTGAAATGCCAGGTAATCAGGTATATCTTCAAACTCCGGCGGACGCCACGCAAATGAGCCAATCCCAGCAGCGACAACTACGCGCCGGGACTTGACTACGGAACCGTCCCCGAACGTGAGTCGAAAACCCCCGGAATCGGTCTCGACGAGTGAAATTCTACGCTGGTCGAGGTCGGGCGCCACCTGACGTTGGAACCAAAGTCCGTACTGCACGAAGCGATCTAGCGGTACCGGTGTGGAAAAGCGGGCATCAGTTGCCGCCTGGAATGCTTCGAGCGTCAGCGATCGCGCCGGGTCCGCGATTTGTGTGGCAGTCCAATTGGAGCGCAGCAACATGCCGACCGGCATGCTGCGGTCCCAAAAAGCCATGGGCTCACCGAACATGCGCACATCAAGGCCCCTCACCTGGCTGAGATGAGCTACGGCGGACAGGCCATACGGGCCGGCTCCTATGATCGATACATCAAAACTCGACATTGCACTTATGCCTGAAGCTGAGGTTTGAACGATCTGACAGACTGTCGCCCATTAACGATTCGTGTAGGCATGGAGGGCAGTCACCTAGTTTCGACGCTCTCCGAGGCTAGCTCGTAGGTAAGCGTACCACCCTCGTCTATCACCGCGTAGGCGAGCCTCGCTCGTTCGCTGCCAGCGCCCTCTATCCGCCACGAACCTTCAACGTGTTCAAGGCGCAGCTCACTTCGGAGTCGCCACCACGCAGCCACTTCCCTCGGCAAGGCGATCCACGTCTCACCGTTTGACCTAAGTTCCGAAAGGTACTCGAGCAATTCGACATAGACGCGTCGCGCCGATAAGTCTATGTTGTAATCGGGATGGATGATAAAGCTGATGAGACCGTGCTTGCGCCGAATCAAGGATATCTGCTGTTTCCAAAGCCGAGTAGAGTAATCGTTGAGGACGTTGATAAGCGAGTAGTCTTGGGTAGTCGTCAGGGGAAGTTCTAGAACCTTGTTGATGAAGAAAGGCAGGACCGTACAGCAGCCGCCTCGCTGGGGATCCAGGCTTGCCACATTCGGAATCGACATGTCATAGGAGAACTCAAGTTGGTCGTACCAATCGGTGTTTCGATACATCACGGCCGACCGGAATCCGAGCGCACCAAATTGCCGCCCGTAGCGATTGATTCGTTCCGCCCTCCTTGTGAATTCTCGCCGGTCGCACATCAGGCGCCCGTCATGGTTTAGGTCATGCACATTTACCTCGAAATCGCGCTTGTGGATGCTCTCCAGGAAGGCTGGCGGAACCACATATCGCTTTTCCGGAACTACCTGAAAAGAACTCTTAATTCCAAATGAGTCGTTCAAATCCATCAGTTGGGAGCAAAAGTCCCGTCCGCTGGTGGTCTCCACGTCGTGGGTCATCATTGTGCAACTGCGAGCGCCCTCCGGCCAGAACCAGACGAAGGGCATTCTGTCGACCTTCCTCGCTCTCATCGACAGCACAAGCAATTGCTCTACGATGTCTTCTACCGTTCGGTCAACCGGCCACCTAGGGAACGATATCTTCTCCCAGTCCCGGAAGTACCACCTTTGTATATGTTTCCGCACGGAGACGCCTAACAGTGGGCGTGCAAGATAGTACATGCTCCGCAGGATACCGACTCCAGGGAACGCTTTTCTCCCGGTGGAAGTAACGAGATACCGTTCGCAGCGAAGGTTGTCGACTACCTGGGCAGGATCGAACGGGAGGTGGACAGATCCGTTCACAACCACGTCCTCATGGGCGTCATATAGGATGCTCGTAGGGAGGCTGGCTGGTGTGAAAGACGAACACTGGCCGTAGCAGATCGCATCCGAACCGAAGCGGAAGTAGCCCGAATTGTGGGACAGCGGTCCGTCCACCACAAAGTCACCAAGATCGTCCGGACACCGATAACGTTCCTTGAGGAGGCTCGCAATGTCGCCCGATGGATTGCTTACGCAGGCCGGCACTGAAATGTTTGGCGTCGATCGTGCGCTGCCGGCGGTCCCGGGAGTTTGGGCGTCGAGTTCGCGTTCGCCGCTTGCGGGGCGGCCGCGCTCCGCAGAAGCCCCGCCGCAGTCACCGTTGCGCCCCAGTGGCCGGCGCTGCCCCACTAGGCCGTCCACCAAGTCCAAGTATTCCTGCTTCTTCGCATCCCAGTTGTTCACTTGAATGAAGTTCGCTCCCCGATCAACCTGGGCCTTGCGCTTCGCCGCGTCTTGAACCAGATCCAGGACCTTGGCCGCCAGGTCCTCGACGTTCTCGGACTCGAAGAACTGGACCAGACGATCGTTGAAATAGAACTGGTCGATGCGTGTATTCGACACGACGACGGGAACCCCCATCGCCATGAATTCCATGATCTTCGTGCTGAACGCCTCATTGCCAAAGGAATCGCTTCTCTTCGGAACAACACCGAGGTCCACGCGAGCCATTGTCTCGGCCACCTGCTCGATCGGCACCAACCCCAGGATAGACACGCGGCCTTCCAGATCCAGTTGTTTGACCAGGTCGACGAGCTTGGCCTGGTCAGGGCCTTTCCCGATAACGAGAAACCTAAGATTGGGAACCTTGTCTCGCAACAGGGCCATTGCATGTATTGCTAAGTCCACTCCCTGGTGCCAGTTGAGGGTACCGGGGTAGCACATGAGAAACTCGGTTGTGGTCGCGTGATTGAATGAACGACGGGAGAAGATTGACAGATCGGGATAGTTTATGATTGTCGTGCACTTGTTGGGTTTTGCCGAACGCTGGATAAGCTTCTTGTACCAGAGGTGGTTGGAAATGATGACATGATGCGAGTAGGCAATGGAGACTGCCTCTATCGCGAGAAGCAAGCGAAACACGAGCGACCGCTCGCCGACCTTGAACTTGCTCGCGTAGAACTCCGGAACGATGTCGTGAATGTCGAGAATCACGCGAGCGCCCGTCAGGCGGGGAATGAGAGTTGCGAAAACCTCGAAATCCGGCACCGAATGGACGTGAATGAAGTCGTAGCGGGCTTTCAGATGGTGCCACGTGAGGAACCACGCCGACCGAACGAAGAACAGTAGGAGCTTTATTAGGTAACTGCTCGGCCCACCCTCGTCTATGACACGGTCCTGGATGCGAAAGACACGAACACCAGAGATTACTTCGATCCGTGGCTGTCCTGCTCGCCGCAAGGCGATTGCCTCCACGTGGTCCCCTCGCTTGGCGAGAGTCTCGGCATACCGCCGAACACGGTTGTCGGTTTCGTAGAATGAATACGCAACCATGCAGATTCTCATGACTCCCCGCCTCCCGTTTCCCCGCCTCTGTTAGCCGTAGGCTGCATTCAGGTCCTTCCGCAGGCTTAGGCCGAGAACCGCGCCCACGCTCTACGTCCAAGCTCGCAACAACTTCAGGGAGCTTCAGGCAGCAGCACGGCTTGACCTTTCGGGCCACCCAGCCTTGTCCATCTGCGGTCGGTGCGGCGCCTCCGCGTCGGCGGCTGTAGTGGCCCCTGCGACGACTGCCTGGCTAAGGCCGCTTGGGCTGCGCCCCTCGGGCCCTAACCGCACAACCCGACTGAAGCTCGCCGATTGCCATCGGACTATACCCGACAAATGTGGCTCGGCAAAGCGGGGCCAACCGGCAAATGTCATTCGCGACGCCCTGCAACCCAACTACCTCGCCTGGTGCGTCCCCAGAAACCGGCCACCAAGGCTAGCGGGCGGTCAACCTGCAGAGCGCCCTTCGCCTTCTCTTGCAACCTTTGATCCTGGCAAAGAGCAGACATAGCAGTACTCCACAGCAAGCCTGCGGCTGAGCAGAGGAATTGTCCAGGTCATGCCCATCTGGAGCGTCTTCATATACCGTCGCGTAGGCTCATGATGGTGCCAGTGATGGGAAGTCGGGAAGCATCGCCGGATATCGAACCACCAGGCCAGCGCATCTTGAAACTTTCCGATCGGCTGGATGTTGTTGTACGCCGGAAAGATGCGAACATCCCGGTGGTTGAAATTGACGTATGAGGCAATGAACGTACCGTGCTTCCTCAGCAGCTTCTGGATTTCCGAGAACTTGGTCGCTTGAACCGAACCAACATACTCAAACACGCCCTGCGCAACAATGATGTCGAATTGCTTGTTGCCGAACGCGATTGGCGATTCGACAAAATCGGCTTGCAGGAGATTCGGGGCGGGATCGTGAATGGCGATATCGATGCCGTGGTAGTGGATGTTTCCCCGAAGCAGTTGCCTCAGGCTCGCTGGTCCGCAGCCAATATCGAGCAATTCCTGTTCCCTGTCTCCCGCCAATCGGTTGATCAGCCTGGCAAGCTTTTCGAGTCGGAAGTGGGGCTTCGCATAATTCAGGTTTTCCCTGATCCAAAAGTCTCTCTTGTAATACTCCGTACTCGCTTCTTGAATGGAACGCCCTTCTTGACTGCCGCCTTTCACGAATCCCTCCCTACGTCAGATCTGTGCGAAAAGATATGTGTATTGTTCGTCCAACCAGCCGCGGCACTCTGCAGTTTTCTGGCTAAGTGATGCCTTTACCGCTGTGGCATTGTCTTGAAGGTTTCCGAACTGTTGGATCAGCCTGATAGGATCTAGTGTCTGTATGTCCTGGCAATACTGCGCCAGACCGACTTCTTGCATCAGGGACCTGCACTTTTGGTGAAATGCTATGGCGACTACCGGTTTGTTCAGTAACAGGGCCAGGAGAACGTTATGAAATCGCGTTGCGACCACAACGTCGGTCGCCATCAATTGTGATAGTAAACACGGAACAGAACTGATCGGGTCAGCGATAATCCGATCTTCGTCGTAACACACGGACCGCTCCTTGAGGAGAGCTCGAAACTCTCGTGTTACAGGGCGATCACAGACATCCCCGATTAGCAGTCTCACGTCATAATCATTGGCCAGCAGCCAGCGAACGAAAGTCACAAGACTGTTTAAGTAAGCAGTGTAGATGGACTTTGCGGATTCGTCGCCACTCGGCGTCTTCCAATCATACAGCATCAACCCGAGACCTACCATGCGTCGCCGCCGCGTTGCCGGGGTGGTGGTCGGCAGCAAGGACTCGGGTAGACTGAATGCCAGGTCAGGGTACACCTTGTCAGTCACTGCCGCGAAGCCAAGGTCGCCAAGGTATGTCTTGGTGGCCTGATCTCGGTAAGAGCGGAAGTCGGCCAAGTTGAGGGCAGATTTAACCAGGATCCTGCCGAGAGCGCTGTGTATGGGCCCGGCACCGACACTCACGAAAAAGAGCTTGCAGCGGCACACTTTGGCTACCAGGCACCACTTGAACAGATTGTACGGTCCCCAGTTGCGAAGGCCATACGCGTCTGTCAGTAGTCCGGTACCGGCGACTATGAGGACATCGAGTCTTCTGAGGCAGTTCAAGGCTTCGAACCACCTGTGGATTTCGCTTGGCAAACCTACAAGCGCTGCTCGAAGGTATCGCGCGAGGCGGTCTCCTCTGAGCCATTGTGGCCTGAAGACCATACCGTTCATCGCGATCGCTTCGGTGTTGTAGGCTCTTCGGACTGCAGCCGGGTCTGTGCAGATACAGGTGACCTGAGCTGATGGAAGATGCTCGCGAATATGGTAGAGTAGCGCCTCGAGGGTACTGTCGTTCCCGAAGTTTCGGTCCCCAAAGTGGCCAAAGAGGCCAAGTCTCTGATTTCTCTTGCCTGTATCTGTCAACGTGTGTCTCTATTGCGCGCGTGCGTGCGTTTCGGCGAGTGGGCTCCTGGACTGCACCGCTACTTCGACGCAGATAGTTCTCTGTGGAAGGCAGCAGTCTCGTCGGTGTTGACCTTTAGTAGCCTTTCGATCGTGTCTTTCGGGTTTAGGCTCGCAGCCAATAGCCTCGCCAACAGTGCTCTGACCAGACGGGCCCGACTAAAGCCAACGCCGGCAGCACGGAGGGTGCGCTCATGGTACTCCCAGAAGGCTCTGTGTCGACCCCGCAATAAGCTGCCCGCCAGGGAGCGATAGTATCCGGATAGGGCGCGGCTCATGCATTGTTCGAACTCCGCGTCGGTCAGAAAGGACCGGCCATGAATGGCCAGGTGATACACAATACCCGCTGCAAACGTATTGAGGCTTCTCGACATCGTTATGAGAGAACTCTGCCGCAGTCTTGTGAACGTCAGCACCTGGTGAACGAAGCCGAAGTCGCAGCTCTTGAGGAGGTCGATGCATACCTCAGTGTCGGCGTGGATATTATCTTCGGCGTAAAAGTCCTTCTGGGCTCTGACAAGATCGGCGCGATAGAGCAAGGAAGTCGCAGAGCCGAACACGTCGAGGTGTTCAAGGAATAGGCGGCGGCAGACTTCCCGGCCAGACATCACGGTGCTCGTGTACGGCAAACCCGTGCGTACGACTTGGTTGCCTTCGAGGGCATACGCCCCGACGAGTCCCACCGAAGGGTGCGCCTCGGCAACTTGGACCATCCGCTCCAGGCACTCTGGGAAGACCCAGTCGTCCGCGAACACCACTTTGCAGTACTTGCTTGTAGGGGAGATCTGGCGCAGGGCAGCATTGTAGTTCGGAACAGCCCTTAAGAACTTCGCGTTCTCGTGTACGCGAATTCGGTGGTCTCGGTCAGCCCAGCGTCGGGCGATTTGCGCGGAACCGTCCGTGCTGCAGTTGTCGACAATGATGTACTCCCAGTTTTGATATGTTTGTGCGAGGACGCTGTCGATGCACTCGGCGATGTACTCCACCTCGTTGTACATCGGCGTGACGATGCTTACAAACGGCTGAACTCCGGACGTCATTGGCGTCACTCCTAATGATTCAAACCTTGGACCACACTTGGTCAGTTGAGCGGGGCCCCTGCTGGCCGAGAGCCGCCTCTTAGGGGATTCGGTTGGTTCGTGCAGCGGCCGCCCCTGAAACCTTGAGTTCCGCGTCAAGGTCGGGCACGGGCTAGGTCTTTGGTCTGTTGGCGTTCTGCGGACGATAAACGCCAAGGGATGGGTTCAAGCCGTCGCTGCCTTGTTGGATCGCACCCCAGATAGCCATAGCAAGCAGGCCGCGCTCAGTTTCATTTTGAGGAATGCGTTCGCCCGAGAGGACTTCTTGACAATGAAGAGGGTGCTGTAACCGAGTAGTCGAACGACTTCATTCAGCAGAACTGTCAACAGGTAGAACCCGACACCGACGTTGCTATGGTACTTTCGCCAAAACTGAATGTTGGCCCGCTGCCGCTCAATGTAGAAGTAGACCGGCGCCTTTGCGGTGGTCCCACCACCGAAGTGAATAGCCTCTGCCGTCGCGCAGTACACGTTTCGGTAGCCAGCACGGTGGAAACGGTACGACCAGTCCAGGTCGTCACCGTACATGAATAGGTGATCGTCCAAACCGCCAACGCGGTCCAGCGCCTCCCGCTTGACGGCCCAGAACCACCCGTTCAAGATATCTACGTCTGCGGTCCGATTGTGATTGAAATCGGTCATCAGGAAGCCGCCGAAGAGCTTGGAACGCTTGAACAGCGAATCCAGAGCCAAGGCCCGACAGAACGAGTTCCAGGGCGTCGGGAACCGCATCGTCGATCGCCGGACCGTCTTGTCTGGTCCTAACATTCGAGGACCGATAAGCCCGACGGAGGGCTCAGCTTCTAATGCGTCGATGATGTGCTTCAGGCAGCCGGGAAGTACGATAACATCCGGGTTGATTAAAAATAGATACTTGCCCGTGGTGTGGCTGATGCCAACATTGTTGGCTCGGGCGAAGCCCAAATTCACCTCGCTCTGCACCAGCTTGACTGTCGGGAAGTTTTGGTGGATTAGCTCGGCTGTGGAGTCTGAGGACGCATTGTCCACCACTACGATCTCCATCGAAAGGGCATGCGTGTCTTGCTGCTGAATGGACTTCAGGCAGTCCGGCATGTACTTTCTGGCATTCCAGGTAACAATGACGACCGACAGATCTACGCTTTCGGCGTTTCGCTCTGATTCAATGATTGAGTGTTCCACTGTCATTCGGTACCGCCCATCCTCTCACCACTTGTTGATGGCGTTAGGCGCTCGCTCTGCGGGCATCGCGCCACGGATAATCAAGCTCTTAGACTGTCCTGCTTCGCCACCCGGGAGGCCACAGGCGCGCCAGCTGCTCCTTTCGAAGGAATGCCATGAACTCCCTGGAGACCCACCGCTTGTCGCCCCGGCAATACGCAGAAGCAAAGCCCGTGAGTTCCGCGAGCGTTCCAAGTATGTACGGCTTGGATCGCATGCGACGTGCGGCCTTGCATAGTTCGAATAGCGGATGGGTTCCGAGCGAGAAGTCGGCAAGGCCTTGCCGGTAGTAGTACCACGTCATGCTCCCCGCCGCGCCATTTGCGCGATGATGGTAAGCCTTCAGCCCAGGGATGGAGCGAACGGCCCAACCCCGCATACGCAGACTTACTTCGGCATGCCAGTCGGGAGAGCCGTGTGGCAGCGGAGTGTAGCCGCCTAAGGCGTCAAAGCACTCCCGGCGAAACATCTGGACACCATGCATTACCGAATGCATGCGGTTGAGTCGCCTTTCCGTGAAGACTCCATTCTTCTGTTCGTGGATGGTGCCGCCCGCTAGCCCGAGACGCGGGTCCTTTTGGAATTCGTCGAATAGGCGCTCAAAGTAGTCGGGATCGAACGTTATATCGGCGTCGAGGTTGCCAACATAATCGAACGTCAGATGCCGCAACTGCTCGTATCCGGCGTTTATTGCGTCCACCTGCGCCGCGAAGCTGCGCTTATGGGCCTTGGGCATGTGATAGAGCTGGATGAAAGGATATTTGGCGCAGTACGACTGCACGATCTCGTCGGTCCGGTCTGTCGAGCCGTCACTGACGATGAGCCAGCGGAGTGGGGGAACCGTCTGTGCCGCCACGGCGGCTAAAAGCCCGCCGATCAAAGCCTCCTCGTTCCAAGCGGGAGTCACCGCGACGTAGGCTGGGACGTTCTTGTTTCTTGCCATTAGTGCTTGGTCCATTGTTGCTCCTACGTGTTCAATCGACCGCTCGAAGTGGCGGTCGAAGCCACCAGCCGGGTTCAACGGCTGGCCACAGCATCGTCGAAGGTCTCGATGGCGACGATGCTCTCGTCCGGGGACACCTGGTCGGCCGGGAATACCCAATGGGAGACTCCGTCCGTGGTGCCGATCTCCTGCATTCCCAGGTCGGCAAATACACGTCCCGAGGGGGCATTGCGCGCAGTTCTTCGATAATTGGCAATGAGCCCATTCGCGACGGTTCTGCGGTACTTTCGAATCACGTAGGTCAGAAACGCGTGCTCCACTCGTTTGGACTGAATGCGGCAGCTAAACATCAGGTCCGTCAAGCGCGGCTCACGGCCATCCACGATCGAGAAGCCGACCACGCCGTAGCTGCCGAAACGGTCTTCACAAGCCATCACGTATGTGTCCAGGTGGGGTGTGCCCATTATGGCTTTGAGCACGTCGCGGTCATAGCGGTTGCCGGAGAAGTTCATCTGATTTGTACGCTGCGTAAGTTCGTGGACGCGTTCCAGGTTTTCCACTCCGAGCCGCGTGATCCGTAGCTTGATGTCGCAACTGCGCAGGAATGACAGATAATCTCGGCCAAAACCAGTAGCCGCCTCCTGACGGTCTCGCTCCACTTGATACATCTGGCGCCGCGAGACGCTCTCGGCTGTGATTGGAACGCGAAACTCATCCATCTCTGGCAGCAGGAGATATTCGCGCGCGTTCAAGGCCGTAACCTCTGGACAGGCCGTTTGTACCTCCAGCAATTCGAACTCCGAATCATCGATAAAGAGCAGACTATCAATGCCAATGTTAAGCGCCTGGGCTATGGATTTGACCGCTTCGCTTTTGGGGCCCCAGGAGATCTGCGGGCAGAGAAAATACTCGTCCAGTTGGAACCGGCGCATGGCGGCGAGGGCTTCGTCTGAGTTGTTCTTGCTGGCAATGGAATGCAAAATGCCGCGGCGGTCCAGTTCCTGGAGAACCTCAACTGCTCCCGGCTTTAGCCGCAGCTTCTCGATCCCATCTTCCACTAGGACGCCTTCCCACAAGGTGTTGTCCAGGTCCCAAACGATGCACTTGAGCTTCTTCGGCTCTTTCGAGGTTGGAGCCGCAAGTTCCTTGACGAAGTCCATAGCGCCGAGGTAGAGCGTCATCCCTTCCTCGACTTCATTCGGAGTGATATCGATGGAAAACGGGGAGCGCAAGGATACGAACGGAGCGATCTCGGCGAAGGGAATTCGCGACCGATGCAGGCCCGCCGGCACATCGATCAATTTCTGAAACGGGATACTAGATTCCGTGAGTTCGCGCGCCCGCCGGAACCCGGGAGCAAGCTGGACGAGGTTGGAGAGACCTTGTGGAAGCGAGCCATGTAGCGACCGGATGGTGAGCGAAAGCCGCACTGTCTTGGGTTCAGGGTTGTAGCACTCGAGCAGAAAGCTCGTAGGCTCGGGGCCACCCGGCGCCCCTTGGCTCGCCAGCCTCTTCTTTATGGCGTAGCGCTTCAGTAAAGCGGCTCGCTTAGGCCCCGCAGGCAACGGCAGATGCTGAAGCGTATCACCGATCCAGTGGTCGCGCCGTTCCAATCGCTTGGCTCGGGCGGTCGCGTGAAGCCTGAAATTGCCCCTCGCCCAGAGTTTGCCCCAACGTTTGAACCGGATCTTCAGCAAATAGCCGTTGACTGCCTCGGCGCACTCGAGCCTCACTATCCCATCGACAAACCGGCGGCACTTCAGATCCTCGCGCGCCTCATAAAGATCACAGGTCGAGTAGCAGGTGGGCCAGCCGCACTCGGTGCAGTGCTCTCCCCATGAGATCAGGGTGCGCGCGACCAATTGGCCCTTCAACTGTCCAAACGCAACCACCACTTCTGGGGGAATCTGCGCGCTGGATTCGGTCTTGAAATTCGCTTCAGTTTCGTACATATGGATTGGTGCGCTCTAAGAGCTGCCATTCGGCCAGGAGCGTTCAGGGGCGACCTGCCTACGATAGATCAAGCCGTATCGGAATCACTGGCACGATGCGTCTCATCACAACGTTTGGGAACGGCGGTCAGCCTACTGCCACGTGTTCCGCACGATCAGGAGAGGGCCAACAGCGTCCACGTTCGTTCCATGCTTGTTGAAGTCAGAAAGCCGCAATGGGACGAGTTCGCGGTTCTCCAGATCCGCTCGGCCACTTCGTCATACACCTGTCTGGACGTTGACACTTAACGCGAGCCGACTCGCAATCTTCTGCGCGTACCCAATTGGGCTGCTGAATCCGCCCCGAGTCGGCAATAGCCCAAGGCCGTTTCCAGCGCCGACCAGTCCTGGAGCCTCGCACCCGAAGCGATCTTTCCACCACACTTCGTCGAAGAACAGAGAGGCGATCTCGGCTTGTTCGGCTTCGTGGGTGAAGAAGCTACACCCATCCACCAGACGTGGCCATAGGTGTTCGACAACTGTTTGTACGGAACTCCGCAGATCAGCATCCACGAAAACGAACACGCAAGGGCGTGTAAAATCGGGCACTGTGGCGTTGAAAAATCCCGGATGAAACCTGCAAACCTGGAGGCTTCCGAAGTGGCGCACATTCTCCTGAACCTCGTCCAGACTGCCGCAAAAGGACCCCTGGGTGTACGTTGCTAGCTCGGGGAAGTTTAGGCGCCGGTGCGTGGTGTCGATCTCGGACGGCGCTGGCAGCCCTTGAAACGAATCGAAGACTTCCAGGTCGCGGTTGCATAGAGCGGCGACCAGCGAGAGACTGGCCGTGCTTCTTCCTTTGTAGCAGCCGCATTCAACGACGCAACCGGCCTGAGCTTTGGGAACTCTGAGTATGTGCGCCGCCATCATCAGATGTTCGACAAACGAAGAGGCGCCGACGATCTTGCGTTCGTTTCGCCTCATGGCAACGATCAGCCTGAGCTTGGTAAACAGTCCGACGCCATACTCTCTTCCGGTATCCTTGTGGAAGTAGTCTGCGAGGGTCAGTGGCAGGCTGAGGAACAAGAGGACTTCTTTGTATAATCTATAGAGCAGTAGCATAATGATTCGGAATATCTGAGTTATACGTGCGCTGCGTCATCGACGAGGTCTGTTGGTTGCCCGTCAGCCCAACTGCGTTCGGGTGCGGGAACCGGGCCCGGGCGCCAGTAGTCTAGGTCAGCCTCGATTGGCGCTGCATCCTTTCTGCTGTCCAGCTTGTTGTGGCAGGCCATCGTGGCCACCGGGATAATGGCTAGGAATGCAAACCACCAGAAGCGGGTCTGGTCCCAATAGGCCGTACCCCAAAACGCTACCAAATGGGATAGCATCACTGCGCAAAGAGACCAGAGAAACCACTCCCGGTTGAGATCTCGGTCGTGCTGTGCAAGTCGCCGTGCTGTGCCCAGTTCCCCGAAGCCGCGGCGAAGGATCACAATGAACCAGAACAACGCCGCGATACCCCCGGACACGCCCTCGGCTACCAGCTGGTTCGAGGTGTCCACTGTCTCCGATCCCCAGTTCGCATCATCTTTGGTCCCAATCAACCACCAATCGGGCCAGTGATTAACGAACGTGTCCACTAACTGGGCGCGGTGCCATCCAGAGGACGCGCTGACTACGTCGACGTGGGCAATCACGTACCACACCGGAGCCTTCATCACCAAGGCCAGACCCACGAGCGTGAGAACGATCCCCCACCGCACGCCGCGCATATATTGCCGGATCGGCCAAAGGCAGAGGCCGCCCACACTGGCGATCAGGGCGAGCACCGGTGTGCTGGACGCGGAGGCCAGGACCATTGCGGTGGATCCGGCAAACCCGGCAAGCGCCGCTCCCCGCGCCCTGCCGCTCTTCCATAGCCAGAAGAACATCGGAAAGAGTGTCGCCCCGAAGACACCGGCAAGGACGGGATGTCCGAAGGCCCCTTGGGCGCGGATCTGGCCGTCACGAAACTGTGGGATCACGCTGAAGCTTCCTGCATAGCCGAAGACGTTTACTCCGCGTAGTCGCTCATTTAACATGCTGGCACCCATTACCAGCGTGACGACGACGAGCAGCTTGGCCGCCCGCACGATGTCGTCCTCGTCCTGGACTAGGAACCGAAGCAAGAAGTACCCGCCGAGTGCATCGAGAAGAAACGCTATCTGGTTTACTACTGCGCCACCTTCCCGATACAGGAGCATGAAAGCTACTGCACGTGATACTGCCCACAGACAGAAGACCTTATCGAAACCATTGAAGCCCCCGGCGACCCGCGCCCCTTTACCCGCTGCAGCGACACGCAAGCAACCGGTCAGTATGACTGTCCGCAGTACGAACCAGTGTACGCCACCTAAGTAGAGTTGCTGCCCGAATGGCGTTACCAAGGCGATTAGAAACAGGGGCGTTATCGCCTGCTTCCGCGGCAACACCAGCACTAGCACCATGGCGATCAGCATCGCCGCCAGCACGGCGGGGTGCATGACTGTCGCAGCCGCCCCACCTCCGAAATAGAAACTGCTACCCAATGACTGAGTCCGCCGTGTACTGCCGGTCCATTACACCTTCAAAGACCGCTCGCGCTCCGCGCCCCCACGCGTCCCAATTCAGGCGCTGTTCATACTTCTGGCGAGAGGAAATGCTCAACGCGTGGTAGCGTTCGGGATTCCGGCACAGATCCAGGATGATGTCCGCATAGGCTCGCGCTCCTTCGTGCTTCCCCACCTTGTACCCATTGACCCCGTCTTCAACGACGCTTCCAACACCGCCCGTATCCCGAACAATTGTTGGCAAGCCGTAAGCGCACGCCTCGCAGATAACGATCGGCGCTGCGTCCGCCTGCGTAGGTAAGATCAAGAGCGTCGAACTGTGCAAGAGCTTTGCGAGCCTAGCCGCCTGGGCCGGGTCCCGCTTGCTGAGAAACGGAATGATTGTCATCTTCGGGTGTGAGACACCGATGGGCGGCACGCACCCACAAATCGTCAGTTCTGCGTCGAGGCCGGCGTCCAACAAATGCTTCAGCGTCTCGAGCGCGACTTGTCCGCCCTTCCGCTCCCAGTCCACTCCCAAAAGGAGGAGCCGGCAAACATCGAGATTCCGGGGACGCGTTGCCTCTTCAAATGTGGGCTCTTTTGCCAGATTGGCCCCGAATGACAGCACATGGACCCGTTCTTTCGGCAGGCCGTACGTTTCCATCGCGCGCCTTCCGACCCAGCTCGAAGGGCAAATGAAAGCGGACGCCTTGTGCATGGCGAGAGCTTCAATTCGACCAACTTCGGCGGATGAGAACTTCAGGAGATGCGAGCACTGTGGGTAGTAGTCCTGATAGTCGGGAAACAGAATATCGGACAAGTAGACGATGGGAATATGGGTCTTCAACAAGCTGATTTCCGTGGATGCAACCGGGGCGAAGATCACATCAAACGTGCCCGCAGCTAACTTCCGGCCGAATCGAAAGGCGTATTCTCTCGCCGTCAGAAGGCTGTGCCGATGGTCATAACTCTTGCGGATGATGGCTCGAGCGAGGATATCGCCGCCTCGCAGTGCCATCCGCGCTCCCGATTGGACCGGGCCGAGGGACGTCACTCTCATTCCGGTTCGCGTTAAGGCCGAAAACATTGATTTCATAGTCCCAGACCATGAAAGCGGATCGAGTGGATCCCATTTGGTGAGGAAGGCTACTCGGATCGGTCGTGACGAGTTGTCCATCTTGCTTAAGGTTTAGAAGCCAAACCCCAGGACTACGACATTGTCCCAGAGGGCGTCTCTTGTGCACGTGTGGCGTGGTGAGGTGTCCGGGACAGAGCGACCGCGCCGACAGATCGGCATGCACCTGTGTACTCGTTCACAGAAATCGTCTGCATCCGCGGATACCAGGGCGAGTGCCTGAACGCTTTCATCCAGGCTCGCTGAGCGTGGAGAAACGCATTACCCATGAGAGCTCGCGGTTGGTGTGCTGATGCGCTGAGCCGCCGCGCCTTGAGTTCCAAAACCGCGGCGGTATTCGCACGAGCCGCCGACCGGCGAAGTTTCGAATACTTGGGCGTGGCTGGGATGCTCGCCGTCATCGCTTCAAGTACTGTCTGCCACGCTTCCCTGAACATGACGCTGTCTCGGAGGACGTGCGACAAGCTGTCCCCACTCTGCTTCCACTCAACGAGAGGATCACGCACAAACGTCCACGCACCTCGAATAGAAAGCCGTAGCGCGAGGTCGTAGTCCTCCAGCACCTTGAGGCTTTCGTTGAACCCTCCGCAGTCATGGAAGGCCTTCCGTCGAATCGCTACGCCCTGGTTGAACATGAGAAACCTGGTGATGAGGACTTCGGCGGGGTTCAGCCAGACACCCTCGGCCGATTGGGGAGTGATCTCAGCCGCATCAAAAGAAGTTCCGGACCGCCCGCTTTTGAACTGTAACGCCATATTCGATATGCAACAGCAAACCGAGGGCCCGGCCGCATTCATGATCACCACTTGCCTTTCAATCTTAGAGGGAAGCCAAACATCGTCAGAATCCAGAAACGTTACAATATCCCCGCGTGAAATCCGCACCCCCGCGTTCCGCGCTGCAGCCGGTCCGGCATTCTCCTGTCGGATCACGCGAATAGCTGGGCCAAAACTCGCTAATTTGGCGACTGTATTGTCGCTCGATCCGTCATCTACTACGATGATCTCAACGGCACCATAGCTCTGCGCCCGGACACTCTCGATGGCACGGCCGATTACATCGGCCCGGTTGTAGGTAGGTATGATGGCGCTGACTAAAGGGGTCATTGTCACACTTGGAAGTAGCCGGGACAACCCGGTTCGCTCAATTTGAACCTGGTCGCGCGAGCTGGCAACATTCCACACTTCTCCATCGATGTGATCGAGAGCGGCGGAGTCACCTCAGTCAACATGGAGCGCGTAGCAGGCGATACTACGAGCGGTGCTCACAGCCGAAGGGCGCAAAACTGGAGACGACCTGCCGAGCAAGTGGGGCTCTGGCATCAGTTCACCGTCGTCGTTGCGGATGGCGGCGGTTGCGGCATTTGCACTTGTACCGTGGCGGATTGATAAGCTCCAATGTCCCAGTTTCCGGCGCTGCTAGCAGGTCGCTGAGCGCCACTCTTGTCGGAGTCCAGCGCAGAAATCCCGAGGCCACTTAGATTGAACCCCGCCTTAATCAGGGGAGATCCAGAATTGGGCTGGAACGAAGAACTGAGACTTGGGTTGCTGTTTTGTTGCGAGTGTGAATCACACGAACAACTGGCCTGCCAAGCCGCGAACGTCTCATTGTTCCATGCCGTGACGTTATAGTAATTGTTATAATCGCCTTGACCCGATGCGATGGTCCCTCCGTAATAGGAGCTCAGCGTAACGGCAGGAGTCGTGGCCTGGAGAGTATTGTTCATAAACTTCGCTCCAGCTCCGTCAATCAGAACACCTCCCGATCCTACCGACGTGGATCCAATTATAGTATTGTTAACAATGATTGGCGCTGCTCCGTCCGTCGATATGAAGCCATTGCCCGCGTGCGCAACGGAACTCTGGTCGACCAGGACGTTGTTGTATGCTTCGGGGCTAGTCCAGTGCGAATTCCCTGAATCGCCTTCCAGGAATATCCAGGCGTTCACGCCCGCGCCCCAGTCCCCATAAATGTAATTATTGTAGACCTGAACGTTCGTCGTAACCCCCGATGTACCGTAGTTGTACACATGGATACCGTCGTGATGATAGTAGTTCTGCGCGCTGTCCCACGGCTGCGCATCATGGATGATATTGTCGTGGATGAATATGTTAGATGCGGTTGCGGAGGCGTTTGAAAGGTCGCCAAAGATGCCATGATCCATGTGGTAGGCCGTGTTGCCGTAAATATAGATGTTTCCCTGGGCGCCCGTTCCATATGCGTCGCTGTAGCCGAAGCACCAGTGGAGATCGTGGCAGGTGCTGTTTGCAATTGTCAGGTTGCTTCCGTTTTCAACGGCTGCGCCTCCAGTGTTACCTCCGCTGGAGTCAGTACAGTTTCCAATTGGCTCCGTGCAACTGCGGACATACATGTTCTGAACCGTTAGATTCTGGATGGTCATGTAGCTGCCCGTAGCGAGCAATACACCATTTCCATTATCCTGCTGGTTAGCATACCCTAGGCTGGCCATGCCGTTGTTCGTCGCCTGAATGATTCCGTTCGTTCCTCCGTTAACCGTGATGTAACTGTTGCCCGTGGAGAAGATTGCGTTGCCGCTCCAGTATGTAGCCTGCAAGATGGCATTTGGTTCGAATAATAGCGTAAGGGTGTTACCGGAGGTGCCTCCACCCTGGAAGACGAGAAAATTGCTGGATCCTGGAGCCGCAGTGATCGTTCCACACAGATGAACGGTGGTTCCCGGTCCGATCTGTGTTCCGCTCGGCGTGCCCGAAGTCCAGTTGCTGCTGGTGTTGAAGTATGTGTACGCGAAGGCGCTACTACAACTGGATCCGCTCGCACCGGCAGCCGCAGTTTGTGCGAGGTAGACGGCGTTGGCGCTCGCCGTGGGCTGAAGGGCCAAAAACGCAGCAACGCCGAGCCCGAATACGATCGGGCAGGTTCTGAGTCTTGACCTGGGTGTGCCCGTCGGCCTTCCTACGGAGAGCCACCGAGCCATTGCGTTTTCCCAATTTGGTGCCATACGTGACGTATAGTAACAGGTCGGCTCGCAGGGTCAACATCCCCTTTTTAGTACTGTTAAATAGCTACCGTTAGTTAATGCTGATGAGGAATATGACTCGTCCGCTACGCAAACGGTGATCGTGTTGTGGAGCAGGCAGAGCGGTCACGCTGCAGTGCGATCCCTGAGGTACAATCGTAGGCCAGCCTGCCACGGTTGGAATGCGCTGAGCCCGCAAGCCTTCAGGGCACGGTTTTCCAACACAGAATATTCGGGCCTAGGCACCTTGGCCGGAAACTCATGCGGGCCGGCCACCTGCAAGTTGACCTTTGTGTTTGTAATGTTGAAGATCTCGCGGGCGAACGCGTGCCAGGAGCAACTGCCCTCCGGCGTGGCGTGATAGAGCCCGTAGGCGTCGGAGCGGCTCAACAGAACGATCTGCCGCGCCAGCTCACGCGTGCTCGTCGGCGTTACGTGCTCGCTAGCGACAACCCGGATCTCTCGCCCATCCGCAGCCAGTTTCAGCATCAGTTCCACAAAATTCCGTCCGCCCTTCGCGCGGCATGGCGAGCGTCCGTAGACTGCGGAAGTTCGCAGAACGAAATGCCTGTCTGCGATGCTCTGAATGAACTGCTCACCGCTCAGCTTGGTATTCCCATAGACATTGAGCGGTCGCGGTGGATCGTCTTCTTCGTATGGCGCGGCCTTGGCACCGTCGAACACGTAATCCGTGCTGACGTGCATGATAACTGCGCCCATTTCCTGGGCGATGAGAGCAAGATGTTTGGCGCCGGCTCCATTCACGGCATAGGCTTGCTCTGGATGAGTTTCGCAGGATTCGACGTCGTGCATCGCCGCCGTATTTATGATGATCTCAGGTCGAATTCCCGCCAGCACGTTCCGCACGGAATTGAATTCAGCGATCTCAATATGGGAATGGCAGAGGCCGCACACTTCGTCGCCCGCTGTGGTAAACGCGGCGACGACATCGGTCCCCAGCTGCCCATTCGCTCCAATTACGACGACCTTTCTCATGCCACCGGCCTAGCCATCGCGTAGGTCTCGATTTCGTTTTCAAGCCTTTGAAAGCTCGCGATGTTCGAGTAGAGCGGATTATCCCAATCGTCACATTTAGACATATTGTCGATCAGGTTCGAGATGATCGATTTCACGTCGTTGCCCGGATGAAAGCTCAGCACGTTCATCGCTTTGTCGATACTGACCTTGTAGTTCCGCAGGTCCTGCACGTGCTTGATCACGAGGTTGATCCGGACGCCGAGTCGATCTTCGATTGCACTTCTGACCAGATCGCCGACTTCTCCGACCGTGTAATTCCCCGAAGCCACATTAAATACCCCGGAAATATTCTCGCTGGCTTCAATTGCCCGGATGTAGGCCGTCGCCGCGTCTTCTATGCCTAGGATCGGTCGCCAAATTGTTGGGTTATTCACGGTGATCGTGTGATCTTTCATCGCGCTCTTGAACATCGCGTTGATGATGAGATCAAACCGCATGCGCGGGCTGTAGCCGGAGATTGTTCCCTTCCTCAGCGAGATCACCGAGAAATTCGCGTCAACCATATGTAGGGCGGCCTGCTCGCCCTGTAACTTGGAAATCCCGTACGGATAGCTTGACGCCACTGGACGGGTCTCGTCGTACAGTTCATTCACTGTGTACCCGTATACGGAACAGGAACAGGCATAAATATATCTGCGGACTCCGGCCCTCTTCGATACATACGCCAGGTACGACGGCGCGGCTGCGTTGAAAATGAAGTTCTTGGTCGGTGAGTACTCGGCCATGGGGTCGTTTGACAGGCCCGCCAGGAAGATCACCTGATCGTAGGATTTCAGGTCTTCGATCGATAGCTGGAAGATGTCTTTGTGCAGCACGGTGACCTGATGTGGCAGGTGGTTCCCAAACCAGAACAAGTCCACCACATCCACCTTGTAGCCTCGGTCGAGAAGCTTCGGTATCAGAACGGAGCCGACATATCCGGCACCGCCCGCGATCAGCAGTTTCATATTCTCTTCCTTACCGTCCTAGATGCCAATGACTTGCCGGGCAAAGGCAAAATGAGACAGAATGCAGGTAATCTTCGCCGCCTGGGTCCCGGTCCCGGAGCGCCGCGTTTCATTTGTTAAATCTGAAGTGATCCGATTCAGGTCGTGCCAGCCATTGGTCGAGGGTCTGCGCCTGTTGGTCTTTGTCGGAGGTGATGGGAATTGCAACCGGCCACTCGATTCCAATTTGCGGGTCGTTCCAGCAAAGGCCCGATTCCGCCTGAGAGTTGTAAAGGCCGGTGCACTTGTACTGGATCTCCGCCAGGTCGGAGGTCACGCAGAACCCTCGCGCGAAACCGGCCGGCGCCCAGACCTCGCGCCGATTCTCTGCGGAGGCGACCACACCTGCCCACTTGCCAAGGGTCGGTGAACCCTTGCGAATATCCACTGCAACCAGGAACGCCTCTCCCACCGTCACGCGCATGAGCTTGCCCATCGCCGGCTCCCACTGGAAGTGGAGGCCTCTCACAACATTCTTTACTGATCGCGAGTGATTATCTTGAACGAAGTTGTCGGGCAGACCCATTTCCTTGAACTGGTCCTGCCGGAAAGTCTCCATAAAGAAACCGCGGCCATCCTGAAAGATGTCGGGGACTAATACAACAACATCTGCAAGCGGCGTGGACTCTATCTTGATTCGCATATCAGTCTGAGGTGATTCCGGGGAGCGACGCTAGAAAGGTTAAGTCGGCTGATTCGATCCAGTGCCACGGAAGTGGCTGCACTGCGATGTCGCGCGCTCAGTTCCCAAGTCCAGCCAAACCAGCGCTCGTCTTGTCAGCCACGATGGAGCGATGGGCGCGTTTCAGCAACTTCGTGGCGTGCTGGGGGCCGCGCAGCCAGTTGTAGCCGCCCTCCAGCTTGGCGCGGAAGAATTTCAGATCGTCGTATACGTTAATCGGCACTCGCGGCAGGAAGAAGCGGTCGTGGTGAGCGCGGGCCGTTCCGATTACCGTCGACACGCCGTTCTCATATCCATGTCTGGAGAGCGTCTCCCTCATGACATTCACGAACGCGACGTTTCCCTGTGGAAACGCGAAGGGGTAAGAGAATGACGTCACTGCAGCGCCGACTCGGTCCTCAATCATCTTCTTGGACCGGCCGACCTCGTCGTCGACATCCTGTGTGCTTAGTAACTCCAATTGCGGATGGGTGACGGTATGGGACCCGATCTGCATTCCCCAGGAAGCCGCATTCCGAACCTCCGACCAGCTCATATATTCGTTGCCATCGTAGGTCTGCCGCTGCCGGCCAATCCAGGCCGATGGCAAGAATACTGTCGCGCTCAATCCATGCTCCCTCAGAATCGGACATGCCGCCGTATAGAAGTCCGCGTATCCATCGTCGAACGTTATCACAACGGGCTTTTCCGTTACCTGCAGTTCTCCGTTCCGCTGGGTCACCGCTTTCAGGTCCACTGCTCGGTATCCGCTGTCCCGAAGGAATCTCATCTGCTCCGCAAAGCGGCAGGGCGACGTCCGCGTCTCGAAGTACGGGTGAGCTTTCGACACTCCGTCCCGCACACCGTGGTACATCAGAATCGGGAGTGGCCGCCCAGACGCACCACCGAGAACCCCCGCCAGCGGTCGAAAGAGGTAAATGCTCGCGAGGCGGTCGAATCGAACGTTCGGCATTTCGGATCTCTTCACGCAGAGCTACCATGTTCCTGCACCGGCGACGAAGACCCGTTTGCCAGCTTCGTTTTGGCTAGCGAAAACCTTCAGTTGCCGGACAACTTGCGTAAGCTGGTCGTCCTTCAATCCTGGGTACATGGGCAGCGAAAGGATCTCGTCCGCGGCCTTTTCGGCAACCGGGAAGTCACCGGCCCCGTGCCCTAGGCGAGCGCAAGCCTTCTGGAGGTGGATCGGAACTGGATAGTGGATTCCAGAGCCGATACCAGCAGCCGCCAAATGTTGCTGCAGTCGGTCGCGGCCGTCAGAACGGACAACGAACAGATGGTACACGGCCTTGGACACGCGTGGTTCATAGGGAAGGCCAAAGCTCTCGCCGATGGCGCCGATCTGTTCGCGATACCGTGATGCGCATTCCCGCCGTTGCTCGTTCCACCGAGCTAAGTGCTGGAGCTTGACCTTTAGGATGCCCGCCTGAAGTGCGTCGAGCCGGCCGTTGTAGCCCTCAATGTCGTGATGGTATTTCTGTGCTTGCCCATGATCGCGGAGCATCCGGATCTTCTTCGCGAGCTTCGCATCGTTGGTCGTCACGGCGCCAGCCTCGCCGCATGCTCCCAGGTTCTTGCCGGGGTAGAAGCTAAAGGCGGCAGCCCGCCCCATCGATCCAGCCTTCCTCCAGCGCCCCTCCTTCTTCGAGAAGTACTCAGCGCCGTGAGCCTGGCAAGCATCCTCCACGACGGTAAGGTTATATCGATCCGCTAGTTCCAACACCGGATCCATGTCAACAGTCTGGCCGTATAAGTGCACCGGGACGATCGCCGTTACGCGGTCCTGACTCTTTCGGTCGACTAAGTGTCCCGTGTCGCCGCTAACGTAGCACTCCCCCTCGAGGTATTCCCGGAGCTTGCGGGGGTCCATGTTGTACGTCTGTTCGTCGACGTCCACGAATTCCGGCCGCGCACCGGCCTGCGCAATCGCCTCCGTGGTCGCGATGAAGGTGTTCGGAACGGTGACTACTACGTCCCCACTCCCTATCCCCGCCGCGATCAAAGCGAATCTCAGCGCATCGGTACCGCTCCCAACGCCAACACAGTGCCGCGCATCGCAGAATCGCGCGAACTCCCTTTCGAAGTCTTCGACCACCGGTCCGCCGATAAAGCCTGCGTTGTCTAACGCAGCCGTGAACGCCTCACACAGTTCCTCACGCAACTGCTGATGCGGAGTAACAAGGTCCAGCAGAGGAATTGCAGTTTTCTCGCTCATTTCGTCCCCCGAGATGCTTCTAATCCCAGAGCCCTCAAGATTCGGGCTGGATTCCCCGCCACAATTGTGTCGGCAGGAATGCTCTTAGTCACGACAGTACCGGCGCCCACGATGGCACGCTCGCCCACCACCACATTTGACAAGATAGTAGCCCCGGATCCAATGGATGCTCCCTTCTTGATCACAGTTGTCTCCACCTTCCAGTCCGCCTCCGTCTGCAGGCCTCCGTCGGCGGTAGTCGCCCGAGGATAGCTATCGTTGATGAACGTAACGCCATGTCCAATGAAGACGCCCTCTTCGATCGTGACCCCTTCGCAGATAAAAGTGTGGCTCGATATCTTGCAGTCGTTCCCGATACTCGCATTCTTTTGAACCTCGACGAAAGCACCGATTTTGGTGTTGTCGCCGATTTGGCAGCCGTAGAGGTTGATGAACTTGGAGAGCTTTACGTTCTTGCCAAGCTTCACGTCCGGCGCAATGCACAAATAGTCGCTCATAGACGCACCGCGGCACCCATTTCCGCCAATGATCGGTCCGCCGCCTCGAGTAGCTTAACTACGCGCAAGCCCGCATGTCCGTCGTTGAAGGGAGTCTTGTCGAGCGTTATACACTTGATAAAGTACTGAATCTCGGAGGCCAGCGCTTCCGTTTGTTCGACTTTGGGAGCCCACATATCGCCCGTTCGATAACTTACAAGCACATCGTAGACACCCTGGCGGCTCTTGATCTCCACACCCTTGTCGTATACCTTGATCTTTTCATCCACGTCCAAGTCGTTCCAAACCACCATCTTCTTCTCGCCACCCAAGAGGGTCGTGCGTACTTTGACCGGCGAAAGCCAATTCACGTTAAAGTGCGCAATCACGTTGTCGCTGAAGTAGATCGTGATGTAGGCGACATCCTGGTGGCTGTTCAGATGTTTCTGCCCCGTTGCAGCCAAGAACTCCGGTGTCGATTTCACAAGGTGGTCCATGATCGAAAGATCGTGGGGCGCGAGGTCCCAGATGACGTTTATGTCGTGTTGAAAGAGGCCTAAGTTCACTCTGGTGGAATCGTAATAGTAGAGTTGGCCCAGTGTGCCATCCTCGATGAGCTGCCCAATCTTCTTGACCGCTCCTGTGAACAGGAACGTGTGATCGACCATGATTGTCAGGTGTTTCTTGGCGGCCAACTCGATCAGCTCTTCAGCCTGCGCAGAGCTCGACGTAAAGGGCTTCTCGACGAAGACATGTTTGCCGTTTTCGAGAGCTGCCTTAGCCAACTCGAAGTGAGTCCACACCGGTGTGATCACAGCGACGGCGTCGATCTGCGGCGACCGCAACACTTCGGAGGCGTCGCTGGTAACTTGCACGTCGGGATACGCGCGCTGAATCCGCCGGTGAACGGCCGGATTCTGGTCGCAGATTACCTGGACTTCACAGTCGTCTGCGGCGTGAAAGTTGCGTGCGATCTGCGGTCCCCAATAGCCGAAACCGATAATGCCAACTCGAATCATTGTTTTTCAGCCGTCAGCAGGCGCCAGATCCGGAGATGACCGCCAGGGGGGTTCGGAGGAGGATTTTGAAATCGAGCCACAATGACCATGACCTGGCATATCTGATGTCCATGCGAACCATTTCATCGAACTTCACCCTACTGCGGCCTTCAACTTGCCACAGGCCGGTGATCCCTGGTTTCACCGCCATGAGACGCTCCTTATGCCACGAGCGGTAGCACTTGAATTCGTACAGCACCGGGGGCCGCGGCCCGACCAGCGACATTTCGCCGCTCAAGACATTGAACAGTTGCGGCAGTTCGTCCAGGCTGGTCTTCCGCAGGAATTGCCCGACACGCGTGATTCTCGGGTCCGCCGTCAACTTGTATCGCGTTCGCTGATCCGGTCCCTCCTGCTCCGTGCCTTCTGCGCCAGCGATGAATCGCTTCACGTAATGCTCATGGATTGCGTGGTCGTTCCCGACGTACATGGATCGGAATTTCAGGAAGGTGAACTTTCTTCCATATTGACCTAATCGGACCTGCCGGAAGAGAATGGGGCCCTTCGATGTCAGCTTGATTGCGATAGCAATCGCACCCAGTACTGGGAGACACACCGTGAGGGCGGCGAGGCAGCCTATAATATCCACAAATCTCTTTAGGAGAGCAGCGGCTCGCTTCGCGTCGCTGCCTCGCACAAGTTCCAAATGCAAACTGGAGTTGGCGGGCCCATCCGGACCGTCGTTGTCCCAGTCTTCGGGGAAAACGTGAAAGGAAAGTCTGATCTCCTTGATCTGTTCGATGCTAAGTGTGCGATGGAGCGCGTTTGTGACTTTGGCCGAGATGGCACGCACCACGGACTGGTCTTCGTCGCCTTCGATCTCGGTGAAGATGACTCCGATAGCATGTTCCCGCCGGTACCACCCTGTGATGTCGGTGTCACGGGTTGTCTGCGACAGCGCCTGCCAGACCTTGTCGAGGGTTTTCTCTCGACTGCTTTCCTTCAACAGCGTGCCCGATTCGAGAATCATCAGCACGAAACGCCGATCCGAGCGCTCAGTTCTCTTACGCTCCAGGCGAAGGAACCTCATAAAGAGTTCCTGCGGGAGCACCCCGGAGCCTTGAGGCTCGTCCGAGGTGAGGGACGGTAGTAATGCTAGCGGCGAAGTTGCTCTAATACGGGAAAGGTTGTTTAGCACAAGTTCACCCTTTATCGGTTCCGAAATGTATTGAGGTCTCGCCCTGTCGATTGAAACAGGGCTGGGTTGTCAGCGGCCCCCGGCACTTCCGCGCGGGAGGGCCTCGCCTACGTGGGGCAGGAATTTGTCGCTGGTACGCGTCGGATTTGCGTCACCATGGGGCGCCCGCTTGCATCGAGCGGCAAGATCAACTCGCGGTCGATTTCCACTGCTACGGACCTTTTCAGCAGAGTTACAGAGACGACGACTCGACATCGCTTGCGAGCCTCGACGAGGAGGCCTTCCAGGCCTGCCAGAGGCCCCTCCTCGACGCGCACGCGCTGCCCGGCCTCCAAGAATGGCCACGGCTCAGCCGACAGTCCCGAGGATACGGCGCTTTGAATGGCGAGGATTTCTGCGTCATCTATGGGCACAGGGGCCTTGCCGATGCCCACAAAGTGGAGGACGCCCGGAATGGTCAGCAGCGGCAGCCGGTGCCGAGGGTCCAACCGGCAAAACACGTACCCCGGAAAGAGAGGGAACTCAACCGACTTCATCCGATCAGACCATCGACGTCGAACTCGGTAGAACGGCAAGAACTCCTCGAACCCCTTGCTGCGCGCAATCGTTGCGACGACTCTTTCGCAGCGCGTCTTCACGTGAAGAGCGAACCACTGTTCCGAGATCGAATCGATCGTCATTTCGGTCGTCACGCAACGCCGCCTAATGGCTTTTTGGACACGCTACCGCTAATTGGGTCCCAGTCCGCAAGGAGCACTTTTTGTTTCCGTGCCTCCGCGCCGAGGCCTGTCTGGTGTCCCCAAAGGGCAAAGGCATTCCGAATGCCACATCGGTTGTGAAAGCTTGTTGGCTTGTTTTCTTTAAGTTAGCTGCGGACAGCCATCTCGTCCGGCGTCGCGCCCACTCGATCTATACCGACGATTCGGACTTGCTCCAAATTAGTGAGACGACTCCCCTTCGCTCAGGAGCAAGCGGATATCGGCTGGAAAGCAAAAAGAGCAAGGCCAGTCCACGCATTCGCCAGTTCCACAACGTTTGCTGGCAGCTCGCACGGCCCATCCACACCTCTGCAACGACTTCCAATGGTTAGGCACGCGATCTTAACCATCGGACGCCTTGTTTTATCGCTGTCTCTGCTGCCTATAATGAGGAGAATTTGATGACCGATTCTTCGCGGTCGGCAATGGTGCGAGCGAAGTGGACTTGTGTGCTCGTGCGGTTCTTGTGCTTGCGTTCGAACCCTGACGTTTTCGTTGCCTCGGAGACCGTGCAAACTGGTCCAGTTCGGGCCGTTTCGAGGGCGGGAAGAGAATTGAGGAGGATGCTCTTGATGCGCAGAAGTTTTTGGGCAATTCTGAGCCTTGGTCTGTGCCTGGTGTCGATCCCGGCGTGGGCCCAGACGGCCTGTAATCTGGTGACCTCAAGCGGGACGCCCACCCAAAGCGACGTCAACGCGGCGATAAATATGGCGATTGGTGCGTCGCCCTGCACCGCCAACATCATGGGACCGAGTGTCTGCAATGTCGTGGTCGTCCAACGAGTTGTGAACGCAGCCATGGGTCAACCGTGTATCGTGGGCACGCACGGCGTGACCGTGTCCTGGGCCGCCGCTACACCAGGCACCTATCCCATCGCCGGCTACAATGTGTATCGCTCGACCACGAACGGAAATTACGTACAAATCAATCCTGCTCTGGTGACAAGTTCTCTCTCATTCACCGATGGTGCCGTCTCGAATGGTGTGACGTACTATTATGCGATCAAGTCTGCAGACACGCAGGGCAACCTTAGCGCGTATTCCACACCGGTTACGGCGGGGATACCGTCGTCATAGGGCGCTGAATGTTGCGGGATGCTGGTTGTGACTTGGCGCTCCGAGTCATGGCTTCAGGGCCGGTCAGGGAATTGCCGGGCCCGTGTGCGCCAATACACTTCTGTTGCTTTCTCGTGGGGTGCCGTTCGGCCATGACGTCCAAGTGAATTCCGCGAGGACCGCCGCCGGAAATCCCGTGACGATTTAGCTGACTCTCCACATCTCTGGTTGGGCATATGCATCTTGCTCTGCGACCTGAAACAAGGTTCCCTAGTGATCGCCTGCTCCCTTTGGTCGGCTCAACCCTCAATCCGCCATTGAATCGCGGTCAGCACCTCGCCTCCGGAAACGAGTGAGACCTCGCCCACGGCCCCACCCTGTGCATCGGCTACCACCTCTGTTGCAGAGATGCTCGCCACGACCACGGAGCTCGAATCGGCGGGAATAGCCATCCGTTGGGGCGCGCCCGGAGCAGTTCCCGTGGCGAAGGCGAACCAAAGCAGCCCCGGCAAAGTAGGATTGAAGCCGCGATCGCGCAAGCGCCTCAATTGTGTAGCTTCTGTCCTAACTGGCGATTGCCCCTTAGTGCCATGCGCTCATCGATTCCGCGAAGCTCGGCGGCAGAATGCAGATGAGGGTCTCTTTGCCAAATTAGCGTCCTGCTGCCGCTGGCTCACCGCAGCGGATTGTGCCCTGAGCTGACAGGAAAGTTCCCTGGGCAGGCTCCGTATGAATTGAGACTGGGCTCGTTACTCGGCCGGCTCGATTGCAATGGTGACCGTATTGCTCTTGATCGGATTTCCGCTGGAATCCTCTGTCTGGATTACAACCGGAACGGCGTCGCCAGGAGCAACTCCGGCTGGTACCGTCAATTCGATCTGATAGACGCCTGCCATTCCCGGCATTGGTTGGACTTGACTAGCCGTTGTGGAAACGCCCCCAATTGTAATCGCCGGCAACGACGGGCCGGCCTCGAGTCCGGCTCCGCTGGCCAAAATCGAGATTGTGTCACCAGGCTCCGCGGGCTGACCAATGTTCAGATAGGTACGCGGCGCTGCAAACAGAGTCGTGCCGGAAAGCGTCACCATTCCTTGACCTTTCCCTGAGCCGTCCGTTGAGTAGAGTCCCAGCGTCGCCTTCTGGTTGGCGTGGATCGTCTTGGACGCCACACCATCGATCTGGGCCGAGATTTCCAACTCCCCTCCGGCTATCGTGGCGGGGCAGATGAAATCGACCCGGGTCGGCGCGGCATACACCACGGAAGTCGGGTTGCCGTTTACATTGACTTGGGCACCGGCGAGTTGCGAAGACCTCCCACTTGGATCTGAAGCCGGTTGGGTGCCCGTCGTGAGCCAGCGGCCTATTAGGCTTGCCACCGAACCCGGCGTGCAACTCATCGAGGCTGGGCGGCTTAGGATGTTGATCTCGGGAAGTGTGACCTGTGAGATCTGGCTGCCGGCATTTCGAAGGTCTGTGATCACGGGCCGCCCCGGATCGGCGTCGATCATCACGAAACCGGTAGAGGCATGGTTCTCGGAATCGGTAGCGGTGAACGCAACCTCGTGCACCTCCAGCGGCGATGATCGATCAAGCTGGTCGGCGATGCCAGATGGCGCCTGCGGTGTCCAGGAAAAGATCCCGGAAGCGGCATCAAACGAGGCGCCGGGCGGCAGGTTGGCCGCCGACAACACCAGCGGTAATCGGCCCGGATCCACGGCCGAGAACTTAAAGGCCATTGGCTCGCCAAACGCAGCCAGTTGCTGGCCGAGAAGGTTGAGGACCGGTGCGGCAGCCGGCGTGACCACCACCGAGTCCGTCACCACCGTCTGTCCAAACTGCACGGATACAATCGACGACTGCTGCCCGGCCAACGGCGTCGTGAAGACCTCGAAAGCGAGTTGCGCCTGGCCGAGACGAGTCGGAAACGGATTGGGGAATTCGAAGTTGGTGTCGTCGCTCGTCGCGACCAGCAGCGCCACTTGAGGTACATTTGGCGTGTTCATGCCGATTGTGCATGTAAAGGAACTTCCGGCAGAGATCGTCTGGGGCGAGCAGGAAACGCCAGTGGGACGGATGCCAGTGATGGGCACGCTGGTCGCGGCCGAGACCCCTGTCGCTGACGCAGTGATCTGTGCCTGGATGTCCTGATCTGAAGATGTCACGGTTGCAACAAACTGGACTTCCTGGGTGCCAGCGGGGATGACGACCTGGGCCGGTACCTGTACGCGCGCAGTATTCGCCTGAAGGCCGACGGCCGTACCACCTGCTGGAGCAGTTTCAGCGGCCCAGACGGTACAGTTAAGTCTGCCTCCTCTGACGAGATCGGGATAGCAGGCAATCGACCATGAAGAACCTTGCGAAGCCTGCAAACTGATCGACACACTCTGCGAAGCTCCGTTCAACGAGGCCGTGACGATAGCGGTCTGGTCGCTGGACACGGTGCCGGCGCTGACCGCAAAGCTCGCGGCACTGGAACCGGCCGCGACTGTCACAGACGATGGCACCGTCAGCGCCGCGGCGTTGCTCGATAGTGCCACCGTGACCCCGTTTGAGCCAGCCAAGCTCGACAGCGTCACCGCGCACGCCGACGTCGCGCCCGATGTAACGCTCGTCGGCGCGCAGGATAGCTGATTCACGAGCACGGGTGCCAGAAGCGATATCGCCGCCTGAGAACTGCCGTTATAAGAAGCTGTCACCACTGCCGTCTGGCTGGTAGTTATTGTGCCAGCGGTAGCCGTGAAATTCGCCGCGATCGCGCCCGCGGTTACGTTCACCGTTGGCGGAACCTCCAGTGCCGCAGCGTTGCTCGACAGCGTCACTGTGATTCCACCCGGACCAGCGGCCTGCGACAAAGTTACTGTACAGGCGGATGTCCCCTCCGAAATGAGGCTCGTCGGATTACAGGAAACTTGGCTGACCTTATTCGCTGCCACCAGTAGGATCGACGCCGTCTGCGAACTGCCGTTGTAAGCCGCCGTCACGACCGCTGTCTGGTTACTCGATACCGTTCCGGCGGAAACCGAGAAACTAGCTGTGCTGGAGCCGCTCAAGACTGTCACCGACCCAGGAACTGTAAGCGCCGCGGCGCTGCTCGAGATCGTCACCGACGCTCCGCCCGTGTCCGCCGCCTTTAGCAAGGTCACGACGCAGGTCGATGTACCACCTGAACTTAGGGTCGTCGGAGCGCAGGCCAACGAGCTCAAGGCCGGCGCTGTGGAAACTAGCGTCAAAGTCTGCGTTTGGGAGTTGCCATTCAGAGAGGCAGTGATGTCCACCGTCTGGCCAGTCGAGATCGCGCCTGCCGTGGCCGTGAAACTCGTCGACGTCGCGCCGGACGCCACAGTCACCGTCGCGGGAACTGTCAATGCCGCAGTGCTGCTCGACAGAGTCACGGTGATTCCGCTCGATCCGGCCGCCTGCGACAGCGTGACCGTACACGCCGATGTTCCGCCCGAGCTGACGCTAGTTGGACTGCACGACAACAGACTGACAGTGGTTGGCGCCGCCAACGAAATCGGCGCCGTCTTGGAACTCCCGCTATAAGAGGCCGTGACTACAGCCGATTGGCCTGCGGCAATCGTTCCCGCCGTGGCTGCGAAGCTCGTCGACGTCGCGCCGGACGCCACAGTCACCGTCGCGGGAACTGTCAATGCCGCAGTGCTGCTCGACAGAGTCACGGTGATTCCGCTCGATCCGGCTGCCTGCGACAGTGTGACCGTACACGCCGATGTTCCGCCTGAGCTGAGGCTAGTCGGACTGCACGACAACAGACTGACGGTGGTTGGCGCCGCCAGCGAAATCGACGCCGTCTTGGAACTCCCGCTATAAGAGGCCGTAACTACGGCTGATTGGCCGGCCGCAATCGTTCCTGCCGTGGCTGTGAAGCTCGCCGACGTCGCGCCGGACGCCACAGTCACCGTCGCGGGAACTGTCAATGCCGCAGTGCTGCTCGACAGAGTCACGGTGATTCCGCTCGATCCGGCCGCCTGCGACAGTGTGACCGTACACGTCGATGTTCCGCCTGAGCTGAGGCTAGTTGGGCTGCACGACAACAGACTGACAGTGGTTGGCGCCGCCAACGAAATCGACGCCGTCTTGGAACTCCCGCTATAAGAGGCCGTAACTACGGCTGATTGGCCGGCCGCGATGGTGCCCGCCGTGGCTGTGAAACTCGCCGATGTCGCGCCGGACGCCACAGTCACCGATGCGGGAACGGAAAGCGCACTAGTGCTACTGGAAAGGCCCACCGTAACGCCGCCGGCCGGTGCCGGCTGGTTGAGCGAAGCTGCGCAGGTTGACGAAGCACCGCCGGTCAGCGATGTGGGGTTGCATGAGAGTCCGGTCAACGCTGGCGTCGAGGCCGGTGGCGATGAAAGACTAACGGTTCCGCCAGTCCCAGTCACCAAGAGTCGGCCTCCAGAAGAGGTCGTGGCCAGCGGCCCGCTCAGTCCGATCGGCGTGGTGACCGCCGAGGTTGTCATCGTGACGGTTATCACAGCTGCAATCCCGTTCTGCATCGGTGATTCGTTCATCCCCGACAGTAGGCATGTATCGGATCCCGCGCTCGAGAAGCAGCTAATGGTCTTGCCCGCCGCAGTCGCGCTGGCGCCTGGGACTGCGCTGACGGAAGAAACATTGCCGGCCGAATACGTCAGTGTCCACTGGAGTGCGGCCGGCTCGCTTCCCGCCGGAGAGTTCAACGACAAGTTCAGTGCGACGGTTCCGCCCGGGGCGGCGGTGCCTGACGAGAGGGCCAGCGTGTCCTGTCCAAACGCTACACCAGGCACGATTGCAAGGAAGGCAGCAAGGAACAACCCGCAGCCCGCGGGGTTCGGCAGTCTCTTTTCACGGACCTTACTGTGCAAGTGGTCAACCTCCAGATCCTGGGCGCCACGCGCACTTGGCTCAAGGGTGCCCATGGCGTGCGCGGCTGCCCGCCAGCTGGCCAACTTCAAAATCCTTTTTGAGCCTTTTATCTTCAATACTGTCGATCGGGGGTTCTCTGAATTGCCCCGATCGTCCCAAGACGCCAACCGACGCGGGACCGGAGAATCCCGCGCGGCGAGCCCCACGCCAAGTGCCGGTTGGTCTGGCACGAAGCCGACTAGTACCGAGGCGCACTACGCCCCGAAACGCCGAATCGAATTGTTGAAGCCTCGGTGTTGCAAGTGGAGTACCAGCATTCATTGGCTGGGATTCAAGGAGTTCATTCCAACAGTCGGGTCTCAGAGAGCGTTTTACAGTGTCAAATACCCCGGACCAGGAAGTTTTTTCATGAAGTGAAGGATCGCGTCCTCCCTGGCTGCTGGTTGCCGTCCAGTCGACCACGAGCCACCGACGACTCCGACACGGAACATCGAGACGTTTCCCGGAGCTTCCTAACATTAGAGACCCGCGCCCGATCAGAAGTGCGGCCCACGCGTTTGCGCGGGGTGTGTCGCCGTCTATGCTGAGTTTACAAGTGAAAACTCCGCTCGGCGGGCGTCCATTGCAGTAGCGTTTCCGGCCATCTTGGTTCGTGGTCGCTTGGCCATACCCTTGGCCGGTGGCCTAACTCGGCTGTTGCGCAACTCGAGGCACACAACCGGCTATCAATCTCGGTTCATCGAATTTTCCGAATAAAGGTTCCAAAACTGCCGAAAATAACTCGAATAATCGTGCGCCTGATTCTGGAATTAACAATTGGTGAGTTGGCAGTAAGTGCTGTAAGTGGCCGCAAACAAAGCATTCTGAAAAAGAAATCTACCTTGGTCGTGCACCTTCGGGGAGCCCTTGCATATTAACTATTCACAGTCTGGTTAAGCGCGGATTTAGTCCACTATATTCAGATCGTAAACGTAAGGGAACCCAGTTAACCGAAATGCCGAACACTTCCGCGAAGCAGCGGATCGCTTTGTTCCTGTTCTGCTTCCTCCCCGGCAGCATTGCCTTGAGTCAAACATCTCTGAGCCTGTCGTCCGGTTCCGCCGTCGAAGGCGGCTCCGTGTCGCTCAACCTCTCATTGAGCACCAGCGGCGGCGCACCAGCCGATTCGCAATGGACGTTGGGGTTCGTTCCGAGCGATGCCACGTCCGTCGTGGTCGCCCCCGGAGCAGCGCTTACCAGCGCGGGCAAGACTCTTGCCTGCAACTCCGCGTCCGGATCGGTGACATGCGCGGCAACTGGGACGACCGATTCGACCATTGCCAATGGCGTAGTCGCTACGGTCACAGTCACCCTCTCCCCAGCGACCAGCGGTTCGTCCGTGCCGATTGCGGTCAGCAGCCCCAACTCGGCTTGGGCGACTGGTGCCAGCGACGCCTCCTCCGCATCATCAGGCGTGATCACAGTGCAGAATTGGCAGCCGGCGTTGTCTTCGCTGCAGTGCACCCCCACCAGCCTGACCGCCGGTGCCAAGTCTACTTGCACGGTCACGTTGGCTCAGGCGGCTCCGAGCGGAGGCACCGTAGTGTCCCTGTCCAGCAATAGCACCACACTCCCCGTGGCGGCATCGGTTACCTTACCGGCCGGATCGAGCTCAACCACCTTCTCCGTTACCGCCGGAACTTGCAGCACCAATCAGACCGCAACGCTTACGGCGACGCTGAATAGCGTTTCCAAAACAGCCAGCATCGGCTTGGTCGCCCCGGTCCTGGTCTCTTCACTCAGTTGCAGCCCGGCGAGCCTGGGGCAGAATTCCTCCAGCACGTGCACGGTCACGCTGACGCAGGTGGCACCAACCGGCGGCGCCAGCGTTGCGCTGTCGAGCAGTGTCACGGCACTCACGGTTCCCGCAGCGGTGACGGTGGCCGCCGCGTCTTCCACGGCCACGTTTAGCGCCACCAGCGGCACGCTTTCGAGCAACCAGACCGCAACTGTCACGGCCGCCTACAACAGCACGTCGGCTACAACGAACATCGGCTTGGTCGCCCCGGTCCTGGTCTCTTCACTCAGTTGCAGCCCGACGAGCCTGGGGCAGAATTCCTCCAGCACGTGCACGGTCACGCTGACGCAGGTGGCACCCACCGGCGGCGCCAGCGTTGCGCTGTCGAGCAATGTCACGGCACTCACGGTTCCCGCATCGGTGACGGTAGCCGCTGCGTCTTCCACGGCCACGTTTAGCGCCACCAGCGGCACGCTTTCGAGCAACCAGACCGCAACTGTCACGGCCGCCTACAACAGCAGGTCGGCTACAACGAACATCGGCTTGGTCGCCCCGGTCCTGGTCTCTTCACTCAGTTGCAGCCCGACGAGCCTGG
>Ga0074045_10000208_pt1 | contig 55587 bp, 43 predicted proteins | sample BogForMeECP23OM2_FD_94442 | JGI IMG/M metagenome (GOLD analysis project Ga0074045, IMG submission 94442) | Bog forest soil microbial communities from Calvert Island, British Columbia, Canada - Bog Forest MetaG ECP23OM2 | ecosystem: Environmental > Terrestrial > Soil > Wetlands ... | reverse complement strand
GCATCCCCTTTGCCAAGATTGTCGCGCAGTTGCTGGGCCCATCCATCGAGCGCGAGGCTGCCAGCGAAGACCGGGGCGAGTTTCGCCTCGACGATCTTCTTCCCGGCAACTACCGCATTACCGTCAGCGCTGCGGGCTTCGCTCCGGTGCAGGCGAGTATCGGGATCGCGATCAGCTCGGTTCGCGATATGACGGTCACGCTGAAGCCGTCGTCCGTGCCGGAATCAGTGAAAGTTGAAGCCCAGCCTTCCTCCATCACTACTCAAGCCATCGATCTCGCCAGCGCGGTTCACCAGGGAGTAATTTCTGGCCAAGACCTCGAAACACTGCCCCTGGCCGCCCGCAGCTTTGCCAACATTGCTTACCTGACGCCGGGCACCGAACCGGTCGAACCTTCCGACCCCACCAAGGCGCGCATCACCGCGGTCTCCACCGGCGGAAGCTCGGGCCTGAACAACGAGCTGTCGGTTGATGGCGCCGACAACTCCGACGATTGGATCGGCGGCTTCCTGCAGAACTTTTCTCCCGACGCGATTCAGGAGTTCGCCGTGCGCACCGCCCAGGAAGATGCCGATACCGGAGGCACCACCGCCGGCTCGGTCATCATCACCACCAGGCATGGAACCAACCAATGGCACGGCAGCGGCGCTTTCTATGGACGAGCAGCGGCGCTGAACGCCCGCTTCCCCATCGAAAATCCGGCGCCCAATCCCAAGCAGCCGTTCTCTCGTCAGAACTATGTTGGAACGCTGGGGGGCCCACTCAAGAAAGATAAGCTGTGGTTCTTCTCGTCGATCGAATATGTGCACGAGAACGCCAGCATCGCCTACAGTCCAAACAGCACGACGCAGTTCGATGCGCTCGCACAACTCGCATCAGAGGGACTGATTCCGGGCGTCAGCTCAATCGCCGTGCCCCCGAACGTTCCTATTCCCTTCCGCGATTACATCGGCTCGCTGCGCGTCGACTGGGCCGAATCCTCGAAGTCACAATGGTTTCTGCGAACCTCTGAGGACAACTACCTGACGCACAACGCTCTGGTCCAGCAGGCCACACTACCCTCGACGGGCCTAACCACGCACAATAATTACTGGAACACAGTCATCGGCAACACCTACGTGTTCACTCCGCAATGGCTCGGCACATTCGTATTCGGCGCCAGCGAATTGCACCTCACGCAGGCTCGCAACTCCACTCTTGGCTTCGCATTGGCGTTTCCCTTCAGCTCCACTTCGCAAACGGTATCTGGATTCGAAACCTTCGGCGACAACCAGTTCGCCACGCCGATCACTTTGTTTCCCGACCTGCGCAATCAGGAAAAATATCAGTTGCGTTACGACGTAAGCCACGTTGCCGGCGATCACTCGGTTAAGTTCGGCATCAACTTCATTCACGAACCGGTGCTCAGCGGCGCTTTTCCCGGAAATGCGGAAACGCTGTACCAATTCCCGAACGATCCAACCTTCTACCTGACCAACCCGGGCCAGTTTATTTCGGATTACAACTCGGGCGCTTCGGTGACCCCGGCCAACGATGGCAGCTTTTCGCAGAATGTGCAGCGGCTGGCGCTCTATGCCGAAGATTCCTGGCGCGTCACAAGGCATCTTACGGTGAACTATGGGCTGCGCTGGCAGACTACGTTCGGGCTGTTCGACGCGTCCAACCGCAGCCAGGCGAAGAACCCCGCCTATGTCACTTTGCAGGCTCTGCAAATTCCAGTGAGCGTTGCTCACGACGACCGCACGCAATTCGGCCCCCGCCTCGGAATCGCGTATTCGCCGGGAGAAAGCGGAAGAACTGTGATCCGAGCCGGTTTTGGGATGTTTTACAACGATCTCGCGCAGAACGGATGGGCCACCGCATTTCAGGGAGCGAACTCGACCAATGCTGCCGTGGGTTCCTGCAGTTTTGCCAGCGGGACTCCGCCTTCGACCGCCGGCCCGGGTTGCATTGCCGGAGACTCTGTCGGCGGGGCCGGAAATTTGATCGACGGACACTACAAAACGCCGTACGCCATCCACACCAGCGGTGGAGTTGAACATGCGTTCAATCAGCACTGGACGCTAAGTGCCGACTACACCCATGAAGAGGGAAATCACGGCTATCGCGCTTACAGCTATACAGGCGGCACCAATCTGTTCACGCCGCTCATTCCGAACTCCGATCCAAACTACGGCAGCGATCAGGCGAGCGTCGTCCCTGACCTGAATCTTTTCAAATCCGACAACCGTTCCACTTACAACTCGCTGATGGTGCACTTGCAGGGCAACGTCTCCCAACGCTTCAACCTGACGGCGAACTATACCCTTTCGAAGGCGAAAACCTGGGGATGCCTGCTCGGCGAACTCTTTGACTATGTGAACGGCGTGTGTGACCCGCGGAATCCGTTTGCGCCCGGTGACTACGGGCCGTCCGGCGAGGACGTCACCCATCGCTTCGTTCTCGCCGGAACCCTACGTCTCACCGGCGGATTCGAAGTGTCGACAATTACGCAGGCGGAGAGTGCGCGTCCTTTCACCATCACCAATGAATCGAACAGCGGCCGGATATCGGTAAATGGAGTTCCCGAGAGCCTCGACCAGGTCCGTGGAACGCCTTATATTCAGGCCGACCTGCGAGTGAGCCGTCCCTTCAAGATCGGCGAGCGCTGGGAGATTCGACCTTTTGCCGAATTCTTTAATCTCTTTAACCGGAACAATCCCGGCGCGAATTACGTCACGGCCATCGGTGAGTTTGCCTCGCTGAACATTGTCCCAGCCGACCAGGCTGCGGCCGGCAACATTACCAGTATCTGCACGAATGCGACTTGCACCACTACGCGACCAATTACCAGCATCAACCAGTTGCGTCTGCCCGGCGGCGGCCTCGGAGACTTCTTCGGTCCGGGAACAACCGTAGGGATTCCATTCGCCGCGCAGTTAGGCGTGCGCGTGACTTTCTAGCTGGTGGGTGGTGCAGGTCTTTCAGGCCCGCACCTGGATGGTTTGCTCAGGAACCAACGGGCTTCAGCTCTGAAGCGGGCAAGTTCGTCGACCTCTATCGCACCAGCCACTCGGTTGCTGCGTGCACCTGCAATAACAAATCGCGGTAGGTTAAAACCAGAGTCGCTGTGGCCGCAAGCGCTGCGCAGAGCGCAAATCTCGAGAACCATTCCTGACTCGGGCGCTCCCGCCGCTCTTCCCACGCAATCAAGCGCTCCACGCGCGCATTGACCGACTCCGCCGGGCTATGAACCAGCGCGGTGGTCAGCTCCCCGGGCGATCGCAGGGGAACCAGCCGGGATAACTTGATCACGGCCGCCGCCAGATCCAGCGCTTCCGAAGCGCTCGCAACCGCCGCATCATCAGCCGCCATCTCCATGGCTTCGCGCCAGGCGCTCTCCAGTTGCGCCATTCCCGGAAAAGCCACCAAACGCAGAATCAACTTTCTCAGGTTATCGTGGCGGCGCACATGAACGCGTTCATGGCGCAGCGCGCACTGCAATTCCCGCTCGGTCAGGACAAACTCCGCCGCGCGCGACAACCACACGCGGGGCCGCAGAATGCCAGCGGTGGTGAGGGGCGGAGCCGCACCCGAAATTCTCAGCATTAAGACTGGATTCGGCGAATCGCTGGGTGTGGAATCTCCGGCCGCGACATCGGTTAGCCCGGAACCGAGAAGCGTCGCCGCGCTCGACCACCGCGCAACGTTTTGCGACGCCCGCTGCAGCGCCGCCACTGCCTTCCAGACTCCCACCAGCAACACCGCCATCCCACAGCAGCCAAGGACCAGCGGCACGACGCCCATCGGTTCATCCACCGAGCGAGGCTCCAGCAGTAAAAACGAAGGAACGGCAAAAACCAGAGTTACTCCACACGCCACGGCAAGAGGAATCAGGCGCAAAGCAAAGAGCAAGTCGGCGCAGCGTTTCGCCGAGTGCCGCTGCCCGCCAAGCCACACTTGGCGCCACACGCACCAAACTGCCAGAGACAGTACACAGTAGAGCGTAACGAAAATCGAAAAAGAGACTGCGATCCCCCGCGCTGCGAACATCACTCTGTCTCCTGCCGGCTTGACCCTCGTTGGCCCAGGTCCCGCTGGCTCAGTTCGCGCCGTTTGCTTTCCACCAATTTTCGCAAGTCGTCGAGCAGCTGTGCGTCGCGCTCACTTAATATTTCAACCAGAAATGAAAGCGGTAAAGTCGAAGCCGGACTGGCATCCAGCAACTGGCGAAAGACCTGACCCGCCGCTTCGCGATGCAACTCTTCGCGGCTGAAGCGCGGGGCGTAACGAAAGGCCCTACCATCCACTTCCCTCCTCAATACGTTCTTTTTATAAAGACGATCGAGAGTGGTCATCACCGTGGTGTAGGCCAGGTCCTGATAGCCGTCCTCCACCAGTTCGCGGACCGTCGCACTGCCCTTGCCCCACAACGCGCCCAGCAGACGCTGCTCGAGCGGGCCCAGCTGCAGCGAAGGACTCCGAAAGGGATTGAGGCTTCGGTTCATACGCGATCGGTTGAGCTTGGATTTTACCGTGAGTTGGAATGCAACGCCAAAATTTTATCGGCGGTGGGTCAGGCTGCAATAATCCGCGTGGCGCCACAAATAGGGAATCCGTGGCTTCACGCGGCTCCGTTCCTCTGGTTCGCGGTCACATCTTCGATAGCCAGCAGGATGAACGCGTGGCCCGGTTGCCACTCCACCCGCCGGGCGTTCAGGCGCATGTCTCGGGCTCCGATGCCCGGAAAATCGTGAGTCATCTCGAAGTCATCCACGCGGGCATTTCGCGGGATAATTTCTTCCAGCAGCTGCCGCAAGCGCGGTATGTCCCACTGGCCATTGCCCAGATCATAGACCCGCCGGCCCTCGGTCTCTTCGCGAGACACGGCGAAAATCCGGTAGAACGCCGGATTGGCGACCGTCACTTGCAGCTTGGTATCCAGGACCAGAATCGGCTCCCGGGCACTCTCCACCAGCGTGTCCGCGTACTGACGCGACTGGTTCACCATGCGCTTGAGATTGTCGACATTCTGCAGACTGATCACCGCGCCCTCGATTTTATGGTCCCAGGTCTCGTAGGGGCGAACGTGAAGCACATGCCATACGCCCTCCCTGGTGCGTACCTCGCGCTGCTCGGGAGCTGCGCGATCGATGACTTGGCGTACGATCGGCTCCAGATCCTGCAAGTCCAGGTTCGGCCGGATCTGGCCCAGACGCCGGCCCACGTCGCTTGGCAGCAGATTCAGTATCTTCTGCGCCGGCGGACTGAAGCGGCGAATGTGCAGATCGTTACTGACCATCACCACCGGAATATCCACCTGGCCCAGCAGATTGAGCAAATCGTTGTTCGCCGAGCTCAATTCGCCGTTGCGGTTCTGCATCTCCTCGTTCAGCGTGGTCAGTTCCTCGTTGGTGGATTGCAGCTCTTCCTTTGCCGTCTCCAATTCCTCGTTCGTACTCTGTAATTCTTCGTTCGCCGACAACACCTCTTCGTTGACCGACCTGAATTCTTCCATGGTGGTTTCGTGGTCGTCGATCAGCGAGCGCAATTGTTGCCGCAATTGGGCGATCTCCCGCTTCAGGTTCTCGTTCTGTCGCAACGTCGGCAGATCGGCTTTTTTCACGTTGCCGGCCCGGGTTTTGCGCTCGGGCTGAGCCGGCGCTGCCGGAACCCTGTCCTGAAACACGATCACGTAATAGCGTTCCTGGGAGGCCAGGCCACGCAGAGGAAGCACTTCCAAATCCACTTCCCGCACGCCTTCCTCTGTGTGCACCTGCACCCCTTCCTTCCGCACCGAGGCATTGTTTTTCTTCACCGCGCTCAAAGCTGCACGCAGGTCCACCAACAGTCCTTCGCGCGCCATCTTCGAGAGATTGAAGCTGGGATGCCCCGCAGCCGGCTCCAGATAAGCTCCGGTTTTCCCTTGGAACTGCACAATGTCCATCTGATCGTTGACCACGATGCTGGCGGGGACGAACCGGTTGATCAGCAGTTGCTCCACTCCGTTTTCCAAAGCAAAAGGAGCGGGTAATAGCCGGGTTGTTCTGGCTTCTTCGCTTCTGCGCGAAGAATAATCCGTACCCGCGAAATATGTCGCCAGACGCGCGGTGGTTTTCCTCTTTTGATAGATTTTGTCCTTCTTATCCACCAGCGCGAAGTGGTCGCCGAATCCCCCTAGTCCTTCCGCTTCTCCCAGCATCAGATAGCCGCCCGGCTTCAGCGCGTAGTGCAATGTAGGGATAACTCTTCTTTGCAGCACAGGGCCGAGATAGATGAGCACGTTGCGGCAACTCACCAGATCAAGGTTCGAAAACGGTGGATCTTTCACCAGGTTCTGGCGGGCAAAGATGCACATATCCCGCACCGACTTGTTAACCTGATATCCTCCATCCTGGCGCACGAAGAACCTCTTTAAACGATCCGCCGAAATATCCGCCACCGCCGCTTCCGTGTAGAGACCGGTGCGGGCGCGGTCCAGCGCAGTCTCGCTGATATCGGTGGCGAAAATCTGGATGGTGGTGGCAGCCTGTGAAATATTGCGGGTGTGGGCCCACAGATACTCCAGCAGAGTGATGGCAATCGAGTAAGCCTCCTCCCCAGTGGAGCACCCGGCCACCCAAGCCCGGATGGGATTATCCGGCTTGCGCCGTTCAAATAATTTGGGATACACGTGCTTGCGCAGCGCCACAAAAGCTTCCGGCTCCCGGAAAAAACCGGTAACGTGAATCAACAGGTCGCGATACAGTTCGTCGAGTTCCTCGGGTTTTTTCCCGATAAATCGAATATAGTCCTTCAGTTTCTCGATCTTGTGGACCACCATCCGCCGCCGGATGCGCCGCTGCAACGTGGTGTGCTTGTAGTTGGTGAAATCCACGCCAGTCGATTCCCGCAGCAGCCCGAATAGAGCATCCAGGTCGCTTCCCACCATTCCGCGGAATTCATTGTTCTCCGACAAAACCCTCGTAACGTAAGGATGCTGGCTGATCCCGCCCAGCTCGCGCGCGATGTCCTTCGGGGTCAGGATAAAATCAACGCAGCCGGCGTTGATGGCACTGCGCGGCATGCTGTCGTACTTAGCCGACTCTTCATTCTGGGCAAAGGTAAGCCCTCCCGCTGCCTTGATGGCGCGGCACCCTTCGGTGCCATCCGAAGCCGTCCCCGACAACACCACCCCGATGGCGCGCTGGCCCGCCTCCGCCGCCAGGGAGCGGAAAAAAACGTCGATCGGCAAGTGTTGCCCGTGTACGAGCGCCCGCTCTCCGAGCTGCAATGCTCCGCCCTTGATGCCCAAGTTCGTATTCGCCGGAATCACATAGATATGATCCGCCTCCACAACCACTCCCTGAGTTGCTTGCGCAACCGGAATCTTGGTGGTCCGCGCCAGAATCTCGTGCAGCCCGCTGTCGTGTTTGGGATCGAGATGCTGCACCAGCACGAAGGCCATGCCGGTTTTCTCTGGCAGGTGACGCAAGAGCTCAGAGAAGGCTTCCAAGCCGCCCGCCGACGCCCCGACTCCAACGATGGGGAACGGACCTGAGAGGCGCTTGACCTTATTTCCGACTGATGCCTTCCGGCTTGACTTGCCCGGCTTGGGCGCAGAACTCTTCATGGAGCTCCTCCTGAATTCATGACCTCAAGGAGCATGGGACCTGGGATACTTCGCGAACACGCATCCTGCCGCTGGCGGGCACGAGGCGTACCGCGCTCGGAAAGGCGATTCTCGCGGATTCTATTCTGGCATGGTTCTTCGGTCAATGAATACAAGCTGGGAAACGTCTCAACAGTGTTTCCTTTTTCCCATTACGGGACGCGCCTACATCGAAGACTTCAAACGTCGTTGTTCAACTGAGGCTACACACAGGCAGATCCGAATTGTTGATTTTGGGACTGACGAATTGGGGAAGGTATTAGAGACGGCCAATAACCGGGAAGACTATGCCCATGGACATGGCACAAGCTTTGTGAGCCAGAAAGCACACTGATCACCGCGACCCTGAAACTGGGAACCTAATCGGAAAGGTACAGGACGCCTAAAAGAAAAATCTGGGGTGGGAAACGGGAATCGAACCCGCAACCGTCGGAGCCACAGTCCGGTGCTCTGCCAGTTGAGCTATTCCCACCACCACGCTGATTATAGCAACTGCAGTTTGCCGGTGTCAGAGAGTGATCACTCCCCACCTGAAACGCGGTACCACATGGCACCCAAAGCATGAGTCAGGCTGGAGAAGGATAGGCAGAAAAACGTAAAAGCGAAACTGTCGAGAGCTCCGGAGATCAGCCCCGTAATCCGAGCAGGCAGTACCAGGCGCTCGGACTGGGGTGCGGCGGTTATGACGTCGTCGTTCACCCGCGTCCTACGCCTACGTATTCAAATCCCATGGCGCGCAAGCGCGTTGAATCCAGCAGATTCTTGGTGTCGACGATAATGGGCTTCTTCAGGAGGTGCTTGATACGTTCAAAATCCAGCGCGCGGAACTCTGGCCAGCCAGTTCCCACCACCAGCGCGTCCATACCCTCGGCCGCGGCATAAGCCGATTCGCAATAACGAACCGAACCGTTCAGCTGTGCTTTGGCCTCGGCCAGCGCCACCGGGTCGTAAGCGCGCACACGCGCGCCTTTGGCCACCAACGTTTCAGCCAACCGCACAGCAGACGAACCAGCTACGGAGTTCGTATTCGGTTTGAAGGCCAGCCCTAGAATTCCCACATCCTTGTTCTCCACCGAATTCAAGGCGATGGCAATTTTCTCGACCAGCCGGTCAGCGAGCGTATGGTTAACGTCCCGCGCCGCGCTCAAGACTTTCAGCGAAACCCCATTAGCCTGCGCCAGCTGCGCCAGTGAGTCCATGTCAGACTCGGCGAACACGCCGCCCATGCCCGCTCCCGGCTGCAGGCAACGAGGAGCGATCTTTTTATCCAGCCCGAGAGCCAGCGCCAGGTTCACCGCATCCGCACCCACACGCTCGCACAGGGTCGCGACCTCGTTGATGAAAGAGATTTTCGTCGCCACAAATGCGGTCGCGGATTCCCGCACCAGCTCGGCCGTCGCCTGATTCGTGACGATCACCGGCACGCCACGCATCACCAGAGGATGAAAAATCTGCTTCAGGATCTGCACCGCTTCGTTCGAAGTCGCCCCCAGAATGAGCCGGTCGGGCCAGTTGAAATCCTCGACCGCGCAACCATCGGTGAAGAACATGGGCTGGGAAACGATCGTCCCCTGCAGGCCCGCATCTTTCAGCCCTTTCTCCAGCGCCGAAGCCGTGCCCACTGCGACTGGAGTGACGACGGTCAGGATGGGAGGCTTGGGCGCCAGCCGCGCGATGCGCATCACCACATCCGACAGGTTTTCCGCTCCATCTTCGGCCAGAAAAATCACTTGTGTCTTGCGCGCAAAAGACTCGATATCGGTGGAATACGCCAGACGCCCCGCGCGCACGTTGCGCCGGATGATTTCTTTCAGGTTTTTCTCGTGAAAAGGAATCTCGCCCCGGGCCATTTCCACCATGCGGGAGCGGTCCGGATGACAACATGAAACCGGGGTTCCAAAATCCGCCAGGCAAGCCGAAATCACTGTTCCCAGATAACCCGACCCGTAAACGCCGATCTGCATTCCTGCCCTCCGGCTTGAAACTCCGCGCGCCCGAAGTGGCTACCGGCGCGGGATTCAGCCCATTCCCTCTCTTCTATTTACAGCCCGGCGTGGAGCTTCGCAATGCACGGGAGGGAGATGTACCAGGGGCCATGCACGACCGATCGGGGTAACGTAACAGGCAGGTAATCAGGGGGAGGTTACGGGGCAAGGGTGCTGGCGCAAGCCAATTTCTGTGGATTCGCGATTCAGGGAGTGAGCAAAGGACCTCGACATGCAAGCCGTTCCGGGGAGCTTCATTCTAAAAGCCTGCCGCCGCCTCCGTAACGGTTGGGTTCCAGGTGACGAGCTTGTCGATGCCGGTCAGTCTCAAGACGTGCTCCACGTGGTTATTGACGCCTGCCAGTCGCAACTCGCCTCCGGCCTCCTTCAATTGACCGGCAGACATCACGATGATCCCGACTCCAGTGCTGTCCACATGGGTGACGCCGGAAAGGTCAAAAATCACTTTCTTTTGCATCTGCTCGCGCACCAGCTTTTCGACGGTCCATTCCAGATGCTGGCATTCCCGGCCGATCGTGATTCTCCCTGTTACCTCCAGAACGATGATGTCTGGCGGTAAGTGCTTAGTCTGGATCTCCAGCATGAGCCGGGCTCCTCTCCCTTGGCGCATCATATTAGGGATGAAGCATGGGCAAGTCAATTAAGTGGGGGTATAGGGATGGCGGGATCAAAGGTGCTACACGCCACCATTTAGTAATCGCGGTATGCGGCGGGTGCCGGGCTCAGCAGGAGCAGGATGAGTCAATGAGTGCAAACGCCGGATTACGTTAACTGCCCCCGGGTCCACGCCCTTGACCAGATCGTCCAGGCATCACTAACTCAGCCGACTGATCCGGTGTTACTGATCGAACTCTCCTCTCGTCCTTACTTTTCAGGATGGTTGCTATCGCCTGGGAAAGTTTCTTAGCCCCTTTCTCGCAGGGTCACTTGCCAGTTCGCGAATCCCACACCGGGTTGCCTTTGTTGTCGCGGAACATGAGCGTGTCCGTTCCCTTCACGACCTCCCGCGCGAGGATCACATCCGATGCTTCCAGCTTGACCGTTGAGCCGGTGACCGCAACCTCGTCTCCTTTGCTGAAACTGATTCCCATCTCCTCTTGAAACGGTTTGGGGCAAACATAGACGTGAACCTTGTCATCTCCACTCTTTAGCACCAATTCAGTGAAGTCTTTTCTGTTTCCCACCGCGATCAGGTTTATTTCCTCGACGATTCCTTTGGTCTTTGCCTCCGTCTGGCGGTCGTATTTGGGCGGTGTTTTGTCTTCTGATGGTGTCTTTTGCGAGAGGCCGGGCGCGATGCAGAGAACGAGACACAACGCGATTTGGAGAGGCAGCTTGACAGCTGGCGGCGGGACGAAAAATGGCGGACCGAGCGACATGGCTCTCTCCGTTCGCTGCCCGGGAACACAAACGCTACGGGTGAGGTGCCTCTTACCTTCGGCACGGCGAAAAACACGTTCGTCGGTTCCCGGCTTTGCTTGAAGCTTTCGCTACGATAAGGCCGTCAACTCGGTCATTTCCAAAATGACAGAAGAATCCTACACCCTTGGGAACCTCCTGCGCCACCAACTCGCGACGGGTGGTTCGCCCACCGAGGTCCCGAGCCATTACCGGGGAGGGTCCGTCACCGGCCAGGACCAACCGGGGTGCGACAGGAATTTCTCTACGCTGCTAGACACGAGTTCATGGAGAAGAACGAAGGGGAGCGAACAGCACAAGGCCTGTGGTTCTCGCCAATAAAACCGAAGAGCCGGGCTACGGCGAAACCAGGCTGCCGCCGAGCGGGACGGGGGCCAGGTCAATCCAGCAGTTTTGCGCGTCTTCGCGCACGAAGGTGAGCCGGTCGAGCAGGATGCGGCGGCTGCCCGTGTATTGCCGCCAGCGTTCACGGGCGATCCCCAAGGCTTGCTCGGCGGCCTGTTCGGTGGCCATTTTCACGATAGTCACGTGCGGGATATAGGGCCACTCTTCGGAACAGGCCAGCTCCCGGATATTCAACTGGTCGTGCAGCTCCAGCAGCCGGGATGCGGCGTGAGCCACCCGGATGTAAACCGTAGGCGTAGTGGGAACAAACGATTCCATGTCGCCAAGAATTACTTCGAATGGTTCGACCCGGCCGCAAATCGCCGCCAGCACTTGGAGGGCGGCGCTTTCGGTTCCCCGCAGAGGCCGCGGGGGCAGCAACGTGAGGTGAGCCGCAAGATGAGGCAGGGCGGGATGCAGCTCCCGCCGGAGGTTCTCTACGAACTCTCCCACCGGACTTTTTACGTAGGCGACCAATGCGTACCGCAAGCTCGACATATTCCTGCGAAATTATAGCAGCGCCTCCGCCGCCAGACTTATCGCTGCACTCTTCCCGATCCACCGCCCTTGAGCAGGGCTTCTACTTCCTCCACGCTGCAACGGTGAAAGTCTCCGGAAATGGAATGTTTCAAACAACTCGCGGCCACGGCAAACTCCAGCGCAGCTTCATGGGTCGGCAGCTTCTGCAAACCGTAAATCAAGCCGGCGGCGAAGCTGTCTCCAGTGCCCACGCGGTCGACGATGTTGGTGATCTCGTAGGCTCGGCTCACCATGAACTTCTCTCGATCATTCAGGCATGCGGACCAGCCATTCTGTGAAGCGCTTCGCGACTCCCGCAAGGTCACGGCAATCGCCTTCAGATTCTTAAATTCTGCAAGCACTTTGCCCGTTAACCTTTCATATTGCGCATGGTCCAGTTGGCCGGAGTGAACGTCGACATCCGCCTTGATGCCCAGCGCCATTTGCACATCTTCTTCGTTGGCGACGGCGACGTGGACGTGCCTGATCATTTCGCTCATTACGGCGGCGGCAGGCTTTCCCCATTTCCACAGATTCTTGCGATAGTTCAGATCGCAGGAGACTGTAATCCCTTTCTCCCGAGCTTTCCGCACCGACTCCAGCGCAAGGTCAGCCGCCGTTGCGCTGATCGCCGGCGTTATACCCGTGATGTGAAACCAGCCCGCTCCGTCGAACAGGGTGTCCCACTCGATATCTCCCAGCTTCGCCTGAGCAATCGCGCTGTAATCGCGATCGTAGATGACCTTCGAGGGGCGCTGATTTGCGCCGGTCTCCAGGAAGTAGATTCCCAGGCGGCCCTTGCCGCGGACGATCCTGGAAGTGTCGACGCCAAAACGCTGCAGCTCTCCGATCGCCGCATCCGCCAACGCATTCTTCTCGGGGAGCACCGTCACAAAGGCCGCGGGCAGGCCAAAGCCGGCCAGCGCCACCGCAACATTCGCCTCACCTCCGCCAAAAGTTGCCGTGAATCGCGGACTCTGCAGAAAGCGCTCAAACCCAGGCGGCGCCAGCCGCAGCATAATTTCGCCAAAGGTTACAGTAGTCTTTGCCATTTCGATTCGAGCCGTTTTTTATCCGTGGATTTCCATCAATGCGCTTGAGAAGTTTACACTGGTCGGGCCTTTAGGAGAGCCGTTGAAAATAATCCGCCTTAAGACCGCAGTCGTAGAAGGAAATTTCGATTGGACCTTCGTCCGCATAGAAACCAACGAATCCATCACCGGCCTCGGTGAATGCTTCTTCGCTCCCGGCCTCACCTCGATTCTGCGTTCACTCGAACCGCTGCTGATCGGCGAAGACCCGCGCGACATCCATCGCTTGTTTCGCAAACTGCAACTGGCTACTTCGGGCGCCGGTTCGGTTGCGGGCATTGTCTACAACGCGATCAGCGGCATTGAAGCCGCTCTCTGGGATGTGCTGGGGCAATGGCTCGACGTTCCTATTTACCGTTTGCTGGGAGGAAAGTTTCGCGATCGAGTCCGCATCTATGCCGATTGCCACGGTGGCGAGGCGCTCGAAAGTCTGGACGAGGTGCTGCGTTCTCGCCCCGCATCATGGGAACCGAAGAGCGCCGCGCACGCAGCGCGAGACTACTACGGAGAGGCCGGCAACGATCCACCGGCTTCCCCCGAAGATTATCGGCGACAGGCGCTTAAGAAGAGAGCGGAGGGTTTCACCGCTCTGAAGTTTGATCTGGATGTGCCGGGTTCGGAAGGTCCCGACCCTCACAATCGAGCGCTCAGCAATCGCGCGATTGATCACATGGTGAGTCTGATCGGAGCGGTGCACGACGCCGTCGGCAACGACACCGATATCGCGGTCGATTGCCACTGGCGCTACAACGCCAGCGATGTAGTGAAGCTGGCGCGCGAACTCGAGCGCTTCCGGTTGTTGTGGCTGGAAGATCCGGTTCCACCAAACCAGACGGCAGCGCTCAAAGAGGTAAGCTCGCGGGTCCGCGTGCCAATCGCCACCGGAGAGAACCTTTTCCTTTTCGAAGGTTTCGAGGAAATCATAGCGCAGCACGCGCTGAGTGTGGTTACTCCCGATCTGCAAAAAGTCGGCGGATTGTCCGTCGCCCAGAGTATTGCGCGCTTCGCCGACGTGCACACCATGCCGGTGGCTCCGCACAACATCAGCAGTCCGGTTGGAACTTTGGCCGCGGCACACTTTTGTGCCGCGATTCCAAACTTTCTCGCGCTCGAATTTCATGCCTCCGACGTGCCTTTCTGGAATGACCTTGTCGAAGGGTGGCCCAAGCCGATCATTCAGGATGGATTCATTTCTCTTCAGGAGAGACCCGGCCTGGGCGTCAAGTTGAACGAGCAGGTCGCGCGGCGCCACGCCCGCAAGGGCGAACCATTTTTTGAGTGACGTCTCGAGTTGTAGAGCGTGCAACCTGAGGCCGTGACGCGCTATGCTTAAACCACCGCAAGTCGCGGCGCACTGAATTCTATGCCAATCGCGAAAATAAAGGTTTTGGAAAGAATTGTCGCCTCCGGCCTCGTGGCCGTGATCCGGGCAGAAAGCCCGGACCAGGCCGAGCACATTGCCGAAGCTTGCGGTCTGGGCGAGGTTGCCGCCCTGGAAATCACCTACACCGTCCCCGGAGCAACTGGCGTCATCGAACACCTTGCGAAGAAGCTTTCGGGCAAAATCTTGGTTGGGGCAGGTACGGTTCTTGATCCGGAGACCGCGCGTATCGCCATTTTAGCGGGAGCGCAGTTTGTGGTCGGTCCGTGTCTCAACCCGGAGACCGCACGCCTTTGCAATCGCTACCAAGTTCCTTACATGCCGGGGGCCGGAACCATCGGCGAAGTGGTCGAGGCCATGGAGTGCGGCGCCGACATCGTGAAGGTTTTTCCCGGCGAAATCCTCGGGCCGGCATTCGTCAAAGCAGTTAAGGGACCGCTTCCCCAGGCTTCGTTGATGCCAACCGGCGGCGTCACGCTCGAGAATGTGGGCGACTGGATCCGTGCCGGTTCGGTTGCGGTCGGCGTGGGCGGCAATCTTACGGCCGGGGCCAAGACCGGTGATTTCGCCTCCATCACGCACCTGGCCCGCCAATTCGTGGACAAAATAAAAGAGGCGCGCGCCCGATGAGCTCGACGAGGGTTGGAAAGAAGCTCGCGGCAAAGCCCACGACCAGGTTGTGGAACTCGGACGATGAACTCTTCGCCGTCGTGGAGCGCGAGCTTTTCACCTGCGTGGTGGGTGATGTGATGGACAAGTTGAACCTGCAGCACCAGTTTCTTCCTCCGCAGATTCAGCCTCTTCGCCAGGATATGGTGGTGATCGGGCGGGCGATGCCGGTGCTTGCGGTGGACGTGTTCGCCGAAAAAATCACCGACAGCGCCAACAAGTTGATGGAGAAATCTTTTGGCTTGATGCTCGAAGCGCTCGATGACCTGCGCACCAACGAGATTTATGTCAACACCGGTTCGTCTCCCCGTAACGCCCTGTGGGGAGAGTTAATGAGCACGCGCGCCCGCAAACTGGGCAGCCGCGGTGCGGTGTTGAACGGTTACGTGCGAGATACCAGGTCGATTCTGAAAATGAGTTTCCCTACTTTCGGTTTCGGTTCCTACGGACAGGACTCGGCCCCGCGCTACAAAGTGGTCGACTTCCGCATTCCAATAGAGATTGGATCGGTGCGCATCCGTCCGGGAGATATTCTTTTCGGCGACGTTGATGGAGTTTTGCTGGTCCCCGCCGAAGCCGAGACCGAGATCTTCACTCGCGCGCTCGAAAAAGCCCGCGGAGAAAAACTCGTAAGGAAAGCCATAGAAGAAGGAAGCAGCGCGGTCGAAGCTTTTGGGAAGTACGGAATCATGTAATCGAACAATGGGGAGCACGATTGTGTGCTAGCTCATGAGTGAACTCTCGTGACTGCAAGCCAGACCACACGCGCAGAACAGATCCGCAGCTTCCTCCGGCAACTGAATTTGCAGGCCTGGATTGCGTGGCGGCCCGACGAACTTCTCATGCTCTCGGGATATTTTCCTTTCTGGGGAGCATCGTTACTCATTTGTTTCGCGGAGGCGGAACCCGTACTCTTCGTTCCTCAGCTCGAGCCCAGAGACCATATTCCCGCAGGCTTGCGAGTACGGGAATATCCCTGGGGCGACCTGAAATGCAGCGATCCGTATTCTGAGCTCGTGTCGGCGGTTGGTGGTGAACTTGCGAAGCAGAATGTTGCGAGCCAACAAGTTGGAGTGAATTCCAGCGCCGCCCGGACATCCCTGCCCATTCAGGCTGCCGAGCAAATTCCCATGCCGGAGGATTTTTCCGGGCAGCTATCCAAGCTCACGACACATCCCGGCAATCAGTTTCAGATTGCATTTGCGGATCTCTATCTAAGAAAAACTGCAGGCGAAGTCGATGCAATTCGGCGGGCCAATCGGGTTGCAAATGTTGGGTTGCGAGCTTTCTTTGAGAATTTGCAAGCGGGAACTCCCGAGACTGAAATCGCCGCCGCGGTGGAGTCGGCCATCTACCTGCAGATTGGCCACGATGGCATATTTCATTCCCGCGGTTGGGCTATGGTGCAGTCTGGCCCGAACAGTGCCTGTGCGGGACGATTCAATCGATCGACCGCGCGCCGCTTGGAGAATGGCGACCTGGTCTTGATCGAACTGGCAACCTGCGTCAACGGCTATTGGAGCGACCTTACGCGCACCGCCTCCGTGGGTTCGGCGAAACCCGAAGCTGCAGAGATACTCAACCTGGTCAGAGACGCGCAGCAAGCCGCGGTGGATGCCGTGCGACCCGGCGTTGCAGCCGGCTACATTGATGCGCTGGCGAGGGACAAGATCACGGCCCAAGGGCTCGCGACTTTTTTCACGCATCACACCGGACACCATGTTGGTTTCCGCTATCATGATCCCGGGTTTTTGATCCTTCCCGGAGAATCGTCGAAGCTTGAGCCTGGCATGGTAATCACGCTTGAACCAGGCGTGTATATTCCTGAGCGTGGTTGTGGAGCACGCATTGAGGACGACGTTTTGGTCACGGAATCCGGTCACGAGGTACTTTCCCGAATAGAGGGAACCGAGGCATGATCAGCGTTGATCTGTCGGGCAAGACGATTCTGATTACGGGGGCTCTGGGCGCAATTGCCGAACACATGGTGCGCCGGCTGGCCGCGACTGGCGCGATGCTGGTGCTTACCGACATCAAGGACGAAGAACAAGCTCGATCCAAGCTCAATGGCTGGCAGATCCCGCCTTCGTCCTATCTCTATTATTCGGCCGATATCACCGATTCCGGCCAGGTGAACAGGGTAGTAAATGCAGTTTTCGAAAAGTTCCCGGGCATGGACACAGTGATTGGCCACGCCGGGGGCTGCGGACTGCATCCCTTCGCCAGCACCTCTGAGGCCGACTATGAGCGCATCTTCCGCTTCAACTATTTTGCGCAGACCTATTTGGCGCGGGCGGTGCTGGCACAGTGGATGGAGCGCAAGATTTCCGGTCACCTCATCTTCACGTCTTCTTATGTGGCTCGCATGCCGCATACGCAGATTCCCTCGTACTCTTCAGCAAAAGCTGCGCTGGAAAACTTCGCCCGCAGTCTGGCTCTCGAGTATGCCCTTACCGGAATTCGCGTCAATGTCGTTTCGCCGGGGAATGTAGCGGCCGGCAGCTCGCTGAAGGTTTTCGACGAAGACCCCGCCTACCGCGAGTTTGTGCTGCGCGTGTCGCTGGGCAGAAGAAACAGTCCCCAGTCGATCGCAGACGCATTTGTTTTTCTTTGCTCGCCGCTGGCCGCCGAAATCAACGGACAAGTTCTCAGCCCCGATTATGGCGCGGGCATTGGAAACCGACTATGAAAATCGGCCTCGGCCTCTACCGTCACATGCTGACGCGTGACTACTACGATTTCGCCCGCCAAGCTGGCTGCACTCACGTGATCGTTCATCTGGTCGATTACTTCAAGCAGGGCCCATCGAACCCGCGCAATAATCAGCCTACAGGCTCAAAGTACGAAGCCTGGGGAGTTGCCGGCGATCCCGACCGGCTTTGGACTGTGAACGAACTCCGCAATCTCCGCACCGAGATTGAAGATGCTGGCCTGGTCCTAGCGGCAGTCGAGAATATTGATCCCGCGCACTGGCACGATATCCTGCTCGACGGTCCGCAGCGGGCGCAACAGATCGACAAAGTAAAGACCATTATTCGTCGTCTTGGTGAAGCCGGCATTCCCGTGCTCGGCTACAACTTCAGTCTGGCCGGAGTCTGCGGTCGTGTCAGTGCCCCGCTGGGACGTGGCCACGCCATCACACTGGGGATGGATGGTCCTGCCGATGACCTTCCCATTCCTAATGGAACGGTCTGGAACATGGTCTACGACCGCGACGTGGCGCCCGGCACTGTGCCGCCGATTTCACACGAAGAACTCTGGCGTCGACTGCAAAGATTTCTGGAAGAAGTGGTTCCAGTGGCTGAGCAGTCGGGAGTACGGCTGGCGGCTCATCCCGACGACCCTCCCATGCCGACCATGCGGCAGCAGCCGCGCCTCGTATACCAGCCCTATCTGTATCAGCGGCTAATCGATCTGGTTCCAAGCCGCAGCAATGCGCTCGAGCTTTGCGTGGGGACTCTGGCCGAAATGACCGAGGGAAATATTTACGAAGCGGTTGATCAGTACATCAAGCAAGGCAAAATCGCCTATATTCATCTGCGCAATGTCGTGGGCAAAGTGCCGCACTATCGGGAAACCTTCATCGACGAAGGCGATGTGGATATGCTTCGCATTCTCGCGATCCTGCACCGCAACCGTTTCGATGGCGTGGTGATTCCTGACCACACTCCGCAGATGACTTGTTCCGCGCCCTGGCACGCCGGCATGGCTCACACCCTCGGCTTCATGCTGGCAGCGAAGGCAGCCCTCGAATCTTCCGAATTTTACGGCGCGGAACTGGTGCCCGCTACTCGTGGAGATAACTGACCTGAACCCTCCATCGGCTCCACCGCATTCCCGTGCGCCCCTGGTGATTGCAGCCAGCGTCTCTACTCTCGGCGGCTTGCTGTTTGGCTACGACAACATCGTGATCAGCGGCGCGATTGGATACCTGAGCCATTTGTTTCATCTGGACTCAGCGGGCGTGGGTTGGGCCGCCGGGTGTGCGCTGGTGGGCTGCATTGCGGGCTGCGCCGCAGCCGGAACCGTGGCTGACTATCTGGGCAAGAAAAAAGGTCTCGCCCTCTGCGCTGTTTGTTTCGCGCTTTCATCAGTCGGCATGCTTTTCGCCCGCAATCTCCATCAGTTTGTTTTCTGGCGTTTGATCGGCGGGGTAGGAATCGGAGCCGCGTCGGTGATTTCTCCCAACTACATTGCGGAGATTGCTCCCACGCGGGTTCGCGGCCGCTGTGTGACTCTTTACCAACTGGGTATTGTGGTCGGAATTCTCGCCGCCGTCTTTGTCAACATGCTCATTCAGCGCATGGGGGACGAAGCCTGGAACATATCGACGGGCTGGCGCTGGATGTTTTTCGCCGGAGTTGTCCCGGCGATTCTGTTTGGATTGATGATTCTGCCCGCGGTCGAAAGTCCGCGCTGGCTTATGAAGATGGGCCGGCGCGATCAAGCCATCGGCGTCCTTGCCAAAATTAATGGCGCGGAAGCCGCGCGGCGCGAGGCAGCCGAGATTGAGAACTCACTGGCGAGCGAAGAGGGTCACATCTCGGAACTCTTCACAACCTTCCGCCGCCCGCTGCTGCTCGGAATCATGTTGGCGGGGTTGCAGCAGATCAGCGGCATCACGCCGCTCTTTTCCTTTTTGCCGGAAATCTTCCGCGCCGCCGGGACTGCCACCAGCGACGCATTCTTCCAATCCGTGCTGGTCAGCCTGATCAATCTTCTGTTCACCTTCTTTGCTCTCTGGCTGGTCGACCGAGCCGGCCGCAAGACTCTCATCCTGGCTGGAACGGCGGTGCAGTTCGTCTCCTTCGCGCTGGTCGGCTGGTTCTATCACATTCACGGCAGCGGACTGGCAGTGCTGATTTTTGTGATGAGCTTCGTCGCCGGCCACGCCTTCGGCAACGGTGTAGCATGCTGGGTGATCATCTCGGAGATTTACCCCACCAAGGTGCGAGGGCGCGGCATGTCCATTGCCACTACTGCGCTGTGGCTGGTCGGCTACCTGGGCAACCAACTCTTTCCCATTCTGCAGAAGAGTCTGGGATCGGATGGAACTTTCTGGTGTTTCAGCGCTGGCGCGCTGCTGACAATTATTCTGGTCGGCTGGCTGGTTCCCGAAACCAAAGGGCGCTCGCTGGAAGAGATCACGAAGCTGTGGACGGAGGAGAAACCGCAACTGGTCGGATGAACGCGCAACTGCGACGCGAGGAGGAACGATGGCGAAGAAGAGAAATACGACGGCGGCCGAGATCTCAGCCGCCAGTGCGGATCGTTTCACTCGCCGAAATCTGCTCAAGTCCGCCGCCGCACTTGCTTCTGCCGCGATGCTTCCCTCTGGATTCGTATCCACTGCTTTGGCGGACATCGCATTCCGGGAGAAGAGCACACCTTCGCCCGCGAAGAATCCGCGCTGGTATGGATTTAATCTGCTCGAGTATTTCTCGACCGATTCTGACTGGATGAAATATTTCCCCTACAAGAACGATGGCATTTTCCTCGAAGACGACTTCCGCTGGATTCGCGACTGGGGCTTCAACTGGGTTCGCCTGCCCATGGATTACCGCTTTTGGACCGCTCCCGATCTTTTCACCATCCAGGAAAAACAGGTCGAGCCCATTGACCGAGCCATCCGACTGGGGGAGAAGTACGGAATTCATGTGAACGTCTGTCTTCACCGTGCTCCGGGCCTATGCATTCTAGACACCATGGACGAAAAGCTTACGGGCATCGCAATCACCAAGGAAAAAACCAATGTCTATAGTGATCCGCATACCTTCGACGCCTTCGTTCATCAGTGGACCTTTTTCGCCGGCCGTTATAAAGGCATTTCCAGCCAGCGGCTCAGCTTCAACCTGGTGAACGAGCCAATTGCTCTACCGAACGCCGCTGAGTTCGCTGAACTCCAGAACCACGGCCCTGTAAAAACGAGTGACCTGTTCAGTCCCGAGCTGCTGCAGCGTCACGCCAAGGATTACACGCGGCTGGCCAAGGCATCCGCCGATGCGATTCAGGCGCGTGACCCAGAGCGCCTTGTCGTAACCGACGGTTATCCCGGAGCAGGTGCGCCGACTCCCGACCTGTTCAGCACTGGCATGGTGCAAAGCTGCCACACCTACAGTCCGATTCAAGTGACGCACCATCGGTGTGAGTGGGTGCGTGGAATTCTGAGTGGCTCCGAACCGCCGCCCACTTGGCCGCTTAAGGATGACAAGGGAACGGTCATCAGTGACCGCCAGAAACTCGAGAAAGACTTTCATCGCTGGGCGGGACTTTCAGCCGAGGGAGTTCCTATCCACTTCGGCGAGATGGGATGTTACAAGCACACTCCGCCCGAGGTGGTGCTGGCCTGGTTTGATGACACGCTTGACGTTGTCGGGGGGCTGAATTCCGGTTGGGCCTTGTGGAATTTTCGTGGCCCCTTTGGCGTAGTCGACACCGAACGCGCGGGAACAAAATTCGCGGACTGGCACGGACACAAGCTCGATCGCCCGCTGCTTACGCTTTTGCAGAAGAAAGTAAAGGCGTAACCAATACCCACAATCCCGCAATATGCTACGGTGCCCAGTATAAGGAGTCGTACGGATGAAAATTCTCGCGCGTTATTGCTTCTTTCTCTTGCTGCTCTGTATTGCCGCGTTCACCCAGGACGCAAGCACGGCTGGATTTCGCCCCGTGCACGTCGATGCCGGCAAGCTGATTGGCGAGATTCGGTCCTTCCAGGGCGTGAACGGCCCGCCTGCACCGTTGATGACGGGGCTTCCCAGCCTTATCCAGCAATACAAAGACCTTCGCGTCAATCAAGTTCGTACTCACGATTTCATGGGCCCCACCGACGTAGACGCGCACTTCACTCAAACGAACGCAATGCTGGCCTGGCTCATTCCGGATTCCGCACAGCGCGCCGGCGTGGTGAAGGCAGGAAACGCCAGCATCATTTTCCCCGACTGGACGGCCGACGCCGAAAAACCTGAGAGTTACAATTTCATCCCGACCGACACAGTGCTAGCCGCAATTCGCGCCAGTGGAGCCGACATCTATTACCGCATCGGCCGCAGTTGGGGCGCCCAGAGCGATCCTCCGCCGGATTTCGACAAGTTTGCCAGCGTCGTGAAACACATCGCCCTGCACTACAACCAGGGATGGGCCAACGGCTTTCATTACGACATCCGCTACTGGGAGTTCTGGAACGAGCCCGAGTCTTTGTTCTGGTCGGGAACGCCGGAACAGTTTTATTCCTTGTACGAGAAGACGGCACGGGCCTTGAAATCCGTGGATCCTGCACTGAAGGTGGGCGGCGATGCTAAGGCGATTGCTTCCGACGACGGCCCTTATCGTGATGGCCTGATCGATTACTGCGCTGCCCATCACGTGCCCCTCGATTTTTATTCCTGGCACACCTACGCCAACTCTTCCGCCGATCCTTATGATGCCGTGCGGCTCGCCCAGCAAATTCGCGGCTTGCTGGACACACACGGCTTTCCCAAGGCAGAGAGCATTCTCTCCGAATGGAATCTTACTGCGGACTTTACCGAGCACGAGAAAGCCAGGCTGCAAGGCATGGAAACCGCGGCATACATTGGCGCCGTGCTCACCTACCTGCAGGATGCCCCGATTGATCACGCGCACTTCTACCGAGCTGATGCCGCCTGGATGGGACTCTTCGATTTGGATGGCCACTATTTCAAGACCGCGCATGCGTTCGAGGCTATGGGGAAGATGCTCGACACTCCGCAGCGGCTTTCGGTAGAGGGAGCGGACACCTTCGGCTTCGCGGCGCTCGCGGGCCGCTCTGCCGATGGAAAGATCATTCAGATCCTGATCAGCAATTACGCGATTCCGGAGGGATTCAAACCGTATGATATGAAAATGCCGCCCGAGGTTTTGAAGGAAGCCCCGGTGCCTGACTTTTCCAAATTCAAATTCCTGCCGCGGCGCACCGACATCGTTTACCACAATAATGCCGGCTACAATCTCACCATCAATAATTTGCCGTGGGGCGGGGGCGCATTCAGCGTAAAGCGTTACCGCATCAGCCGGACCCAGAATCTCGACTTGGTTGAGGAAACATCCGGCACGGGAGGCAGATTGAACTTGGCGAATCCGCTGGCTCCCGATGCCCTGGAACTCATCGTTCTCCAGCGCAAGTAAAACCGATTGACTTTAATCCTGAGCAACGGGAAGGATTGGGAAGCCCATCGCTTCCAAATCCTGCCGCAGCTGTGGCGCCGAATGAAAGCGCAGAGCCTGAATGCCGAGCCTACGTGCGGCCCGGACGTTGACCTCCCTATCATCCACAAACAGAGTCTCTTGCGGCATAACACCGAGACCGCTCAGAGTATGTTCATAGATCGCCGCTTCCGGTTTGATCAGGCCAACTTCCGCGGAGAAAGTCTTGAAATCGAACAGATCGAGCCAGTCAAAATTCTCTCGCAGGTAGGCAATCATGTCATGGTGCATGTTGGAAAGCAGCGCGGTCTTGATTCCGGCCCGGCGCAGCTGCCCAAGCCAGGCCACCATGTGCGGATTGGCCCTGCTCCACATGTTCACGTCCCACTTGCAGACATGATCCAACTGATCAGGGCTGATTTCAGCGCCGGCATCTTTGGCCAGCGCGGCCCAGTAGGCTTCCGCCGTCAGGTCTCCGCGATCGAACGCGCCCCGGTTCTTCTCCCACAGCCTCTGAAATGAGTTGCTATCGGTGCCGAACAGTTTCGCCAGGTTACGAAATTCCTCATCTGACGGCCGGTGACAAAGCACTTCCCCGTAGTCGAGAAGTACGGCTTTGATATTCGTTCCGTTGTGGCTACCGTCGTCAATCATTGCAAAGGCCTCACTTCTCTTAGTTTGCTACAAACCCGAAAGCTTGATGGTAACGCGAATCGGGCTCTCACAGGAGCCACCTCGCTCAGCGGTAGTGGTGCAGTTTGGCCGACGCGCCAGGCCGGTTGAGCGAGAGATCGTTCGCTCCGCCTGAAAAACGGCTACGCTCAGGATGACGCCGTCGCCTAGAAAAGCCAAACTGCACCACTACCCGCTCAGCGTTATGGCGCGAGAAAAGGAGTACGCGACGACTTTCACGACCATGAAGCCTGTGGAAATCCCGTCCTTGCCAACGATTCCCCCGTGCTCTATGATCCGCTGCTGAACTTCGGCCCTGCAGTCGACTTCGCTGTGCGGGCTCCTGCCCATCGAACCGAAGAATCCAAGGAGAACCTCCATGAAGAGACTCGCCCTGTCCCCTGCGCTCTTGTTTGCGCTTCTAGCAATCACTCCTTCCTCTGCAGCGACCTACACGATGGGATATACGCCGGCGGGTGGCGTTACCTTCACTCAATCCGGCACTTCCTACGCAAGCGGCGGCGCAGCCTTTGCGTACACCGGCTTCAATACCGCGGATTATCTCAATCTGTACTGGGGCGTTAACACTGTGGCCAACGTGGCGCAATCCAGCGTCGCCAGTCCCGGCAACATGACGTTTAACTCCTATAATCCCAGCACCGGGCTTATCGTCTTTGTCTCCACGCAAAACTGGGCCTTCACCAACACCATCTCGCTCGCGGCGGTCAGCACCGCGACGCAACTGGTTGTGCAGGTGCAGCCCTTCGGCTCCAGCGGTTTCCTTGGGTCCGGATTCCTCAACGGCCAGTCCACTACCAAGGGCACGCTGGGAGTCGGCGGCGAATCCTCCGATCCTCTGTATCAGATCGTAAGCGGGGGCGCGTTTCAGGGCACTTTCGAATTCGAAACCTGGGACGGCACTCCGGGGAATCTGGGCAACGGAACCGACCTGCTGGATTATTACACCGCCAATAACGGCGGGAATCCTACTACGGTCTTTAATACTTCCGTTGATTTTGAATTCTGGTGGAGCGTCAAGGGCGTCCAGAAAACCAACGCCAAGAGTGTTCAGGTCGGCACCTGCAAGACCAACCTGACCCCGTACAATTCGATTTCGGACGCGGTCAGCGCGGTTCCGTCCGGCGCGACTATTCAGATTTGCCCTGGGACCTATCCCGAGCAAGTCAGCATCACCGCCCCAGTCACATTGGAGGGGGTCGCAACCGGCCCCGACCAGCAAGTGATTCTTACAGTCCCCAACTCTGGTCTCAGCCAGAACGGCACCAGTCCAGTGACCAGCTTTCCGATCTTTGCCCAGATCCTGGTCCAGGACGCCGGGCCCGTAAATATCTCCGGACTTACCATTGATGGAAACAGCGGCAGCTGTCCGGGCGGGGCAAGCGCTGGCATCGTGTATCTCAGCATGGCAGCCGCCTCCTCAGGCAAGGTCACCAATTCGGTGATTCGCAATGTGGCCAACGGCTGCGGCTCACCTCAAGGCGCTGCCTTTTACGCCGAAAACGGATCGGGGGCCCCCTCTGCCCTTACAGTTCAGGGCAACAGCATCCACTCCATCAACGGCCAGGGGATTGGCCTCGGTCCTAACCAGAGCGGGACTATCTCCGGCAACACGATTTCCCAAGTCAATGGAGGCCTCTCTTTCCAGAGCGCTGGCCCCAACGTAAAGGTCACCGGCAACAACATCAGCTCGAGTCAGAATGCAGTAAGTCTGAACTCGGCAAACACGGTTACGGTGCAGAGCAACGTCATCTCTGATACCAGCCAGACCGCGATTTCGCTGAACGACAGCTCAGGCACGGGCAACAATGTGACCAAGAACACAATCAATGAAGCCAACTGCGGAATATCCAAGGGCAACGCCGGCAGCGACGTCTTCTTGCCCAATACCATTCTGAACACGGGCGCTACCACTTGTAATTAACAGATACTGAGACGGGCGGGCTTCGGCTCGCCCGTTCTCGATCTTCGACGTTGCCCTCCTCTCTCGATTCCTCCCGGTGAATAGGGGATCTGGAACAGCTGGCTTCGAGCCGACGCTGGTCCACCGCGGGCGAATTCCTCTTTTCGACGCCCGGAGAAACCTTGCGTCAAGCGCGCTCAGGCCTTTAGGATGTGAAGAAGAGGAAGCAATTCCTATTGTCGGGGCGTAGCGCAGCCTGGTAGCGCACCTGCCTTGGGCGCAGGGGGTCAGGAGTTCAAATCTCCTCGCCCCGACCAATAACTTCTTCTGCACCAACAAATCCTGGAAGCTCCAGCGTGCCCAAACCAAAACTTGGGTCCGATTTGGGTCCAATAAGATGAGCTTCCAACTTTTCCACTGCCGTCCTTCGATCGGCGGCCAGCGAATGCAGGTACACTTGGCGCGTGATCTCGCTTGAGGAGTGACCGAGGAGCGCTTGCACTGTTCCCAGGGGCGTTCCGAGCGAATCATGCAAAGTGGCGTTCGAGTGGCGAAGCAGATGCCAGGTCACATTGCCCAATCCGAGCGCTTGCGCGGCGGGTTTGAGCTGTCGTGATAGCAAGGTGCGCCGGTCCAGGATTGTCCCCTTCCGGCTGGAAAACACCAGGCTCGATGGATCATCGAACCCCTGCCTGCGCCTCTCCGTGAGCAATGCAACCGCCAGCGGCCCCAACGGAATCAGGCGCACACTGTATTTGCTCTTGGGTTCGTCGAAGTGCCCATCGTAGACAGTTTCTTCCACCCGGATCAGGCCCGCTACGAGGTCGACATTGCGCCATCGCAATGCCAACAACTCGCCGATCCGCATCCCAGTGAGCATTAGGAGAAGCACCAGAGAACGTGACGGTTCCGGCAGCCGGGCCAGAAGCAAACGTAGTTGCACTGGCGTAAGCACCGCCTTCGTCGTCATTCTCCTTCGTCTGGGTAGTCTCGTCATGCGCACCGGATTGGCTTCGATGTACCCCCACTCCACTGCCGTACCAAGTATTTTGCTCAGAGCGCATTGCAGGTGATGGACTGTCTCCCAAGCCAGCCCTGCGGCCAGCTTGGCGTTGAGCAGCCCCTGAATCGGTTCCCGAGCAATCTCCCGCAAGGAGAGATCTCCAAGAGCCGGAATCAAATGCGCACGAAGAAAATACGCATATGACTTCTGGGTTGATCGAGCGCGCGAATTAGGGGCTGAAGTGATTGAAGGGCCTTACGTCAACCCGGCACCCCAACACAGTGAAATCTGGCTCCGCGATCCTGATGGTTATGTGGTGGTAATCGCGGGCCCGGATGGCGAGGTGAGTTCGTAAGATTGGTTCGTGTCCTGAGCTCGTGATAGACCCGGATTACACTCATCTTCCCCCTTGCGACCAGGGTTTTGAGTGTAATCGCCAGTTAACATCCACTGTACTCAGTGGCACGTTGAACGAGCCATAGAAAACCGTGTTCATAAAGTGCCCACATTGCACCTACAATGGGCCGTATGGAAGTGAGGGGCTTTCGATTACTTGTCCCGCGACCGACGGTGGAACTCTTGGCTTTGGCTTTGGCTTTGCTTCTCGGGGGCTGCACGAAATCCAAAGTTGATTACTGGGGTCAACCTGCAGGGCCAAAGGAACAGCTAACGCCGGGCTTCCCGGAAACGGCAGCACGGTTGTATTCGGCCCTTGAGCAGGAACGCCAGAAACTGGCGGTTTCAGAGGCAGAATTCGATCAGTTTGAGCCGACCGTTAAGCAGCTGAGAGAGGAAACGCAAAAAACAGTTCGCAGCCGTGTTGACCGTGATCTGGATTTTCTCCTCGAAGGCTATGCCGGAAAGCTGAAAATGCTCCGAATCTATCACAGGCTGCGCAACGGGAATGAATATGATGAATATCTCCCCGCTCTGCACGAGCAACTGGATCAGTGTAATGAGGAGCTGGAAAGATTGTTCACCGTCCATCCCATGCCGCGACCGTCTGCTATGGGGACCAATTCGCTCAGTCCTTGTATCGGTCCGGTGCCTCGAACGAAATAGCTCCGACTCGTCGTTGATCAGCGCAGCTCCGTATTGTTGGCAAAATCGGCATTACACTCATTGACCGCGCGGGTTTTGAGTGTAATCGCTGGTTTCGCTAATTAACCATTGAATGTTCCGGCATTTGCCAGAGTAGTATACTGCCGCTGTGATTCGTGGAGGCAAGGCATGAAGGCGTCTGTGCTCTACCGAATCGCTTCGGTTCTTCTGGTGCTTTTTGCGGTCGGACATACACTTGCCTTTCGCCAGAACAATCCGGATTGGAAAGCGGACGCGGTTCTTGGCTTAATGCGGTCCGTTCATTTTAACGCGCTCGGTTTCAACCGCACCTATTGGGACTTCTTTAGCGCGTTCGGATTTTTCTTCTCGGTGTTTCTTGTGTTCGCGGCAGTATTAGCGTGGCAACTGAGCAGCCTTCCGGCAGAGACTCTGGCACGCGTGAGCAGCATTGCGTGGGCGCTCGCCATTTGCTTCGTCGCCGTCACAGCCTTGGGTTGGAGATTTGCCTTCACCATCCCCATCGTTTTCTCCGGCCTGATTACAGTCTGTTTGATTGCAGCAGCTTGGCTTTCAGCCAAGCGACTCTCATCCGGCCAAGTAACGTAGCCATTCCCTTACTGGCGGACGGTAGGTAATCCGGGAAACTACACCGTAGCTGATGATAAATCGCGATTACACTCATTGACCGGGGTTCTGAGCAGCTAATATGAATGTCTTTTAGCCCGCACGGCGTCCGGGTTTCTGCAGCTCGGCCAGACTCGCTACTACCTTTGGAATTTCAATTGTTAAGGCGGCAATCGTCGAGTTCAGCTCCACGCTCCCCAAGTTTGGATTCAAGCCTGACTCAACAACGTCCCCCCAGCTATCAATCCGCCGGTAGACCTCAGTGATTTGAGAACGAAGAGGCTCCGGAAGAACTAACTCGTTTCGATTTTCCTTCCAGGCGACAGTCGATGGGCGACGGTACGTGTCACCAATCCGTGGTCTCATGGCGCAATCAAAGTCGTCTTCCAATTCTGAGATTACATCGGCGAGGGAGACTTGGTCTTGCACTACTTGGCCCGCTATCTGTGACAACCGTTGTTCTGAGTTGTTTTCGATGTTTTGGATTTCCTGTCCTAGTTGTTCCAGTGCGCCCGTTCCTCGCAATTGAGCGTGAACCTCCTGAACGATTCTTGGAAGATGTTGGGTTACATGTTGACGCAGCTCCGCAGGCGAATCAAGAGTCGAATACAAAGTATCGCCTTGCCGTTCCCGCTGATAATCTTCGAGGGCTTTGAGTTGATCACGGTCTGCATCTCTCGGCACATCCGCAGTGGAGAAGTACAGCGCTACATACTTTCCGGCCTTGCGGAATCGTTCGATCTCTTCAATCGTCCCTGATTGGGCCGCTCCCGTGGGCGTTCCTACGCGACATCCGAAAATTCCAATTAAAATATCGCCTTGATCGACGATTTGTCTATTAACGATCGCCTGAGGCCGTTCTCCGGATGCTGGAAACGAGTGCGTTTCCTACCTGACTGCATTTAGCATGATGCCGGTAGTCTCGAAATGAGCTGCATTCCATGCCTGAATCGCATCTGCGACAAAGTCTCTTTCCTCGCTTACATCCGATGGAGACGCGATAAGGACATTGATGACAATGGCGGTACGCAGCTTCTTCTGACGACCGACACGTTCCGATTCTTTCAGGAAGTCGAGACCTGAGGTCGTTATAGTAATGTTCGCCGCGTCAGCTAACCCTCCATTGTCCCTGAGCGGCACACAGTGCAGAAACCCACGAGCGAGTAGATCATCAACGGCTCGTAAGAGCTTTCGGTCGTCCTGTAGCGATGTGCGTCGAGCCAACTCGTCGAGTTGAAGATGCCCTGGAAAAGCTTCGGATAGCGTCGCGAGAACGTTCTTTTCATCAGAACTAAGAGCTCTTGGCATATGCTCCCTTCGTTTTTTCTGACTTTCGATCATGGATTTCTCAAGATCGATCAGGATCGTGTTGGGGATCGAAAAACCCTGCCCACGAAGGTGCCCCGGGAACTAATGTCGGGCGCTCAACGGAATTCTGACTCCTCCTACTCCGGATGCACTTTGCTTCTGAGCATTGCGATATTGCGCCGCCAGAAAATCGCGGATCCCGTCTTCGATGCATTTGCAAAGTTTTGGATCGAGGGGAATTTCGTAAAGGTTTACATGTCTCGGTAGCTGCCTCGAACCAGCCGTACGCCATTTTTTCGAAAAACTCTTCAACCAGTTTCCACTCTGCAAGTTCTTGATAGCCAGAACGCAACGTCCCTCTTTGTGCGGCTTGGCTTCTGACATCAACTAGCTTGGCCTGATAAATTTGTGTTGCGAGATTGCTTTTCTGATTACGGACACGGAGGTAGTGTTGACGAGCTGATTCCGGCAGGCAGTTCTCGATGGACATTTTTTTCTGCCACGAGAAATCTGAAGTAATCGTCTGCATACCATGATAGCAGAGAGCCAGTCCATCCTCCGCGAAACATGATTTGCGCCGCTTGTTTCATATGTATGGCATCTGTCACGGACTGGCTTCCAAGAGTTCCTCATGCCACAGTTCGGGGGCATTCGTAAGGCTTTCCTCGGATAACTGTTGAAACATCGCGGTTACACTCATTGGCCGGGATTCTGAGTGTAATTGATTCCATGACACAGATCGACCACACGGGCACCCGCTGCGGCGCGTCTGATCCGTTCGATCCGAATTCTGGCCATACCTATGTACGCGCGGTACACAGCCTCAACGATGGTACGTTCCGCTGCATCCATCACGTGAGATTTCCGCAGCTGGTTCTGGGGAGGCCCATCAGGCGTGTCATAGACAACAAACGCAAGCACCGGCGAACGAATCTCGGAATAATCGTGCTTGTGGTCCCCCACCCTCCTTCGACACGACATCAACGGAGGCCTGCTGAAATTTTTGTCGAACGAGCTCGTCCCCCTACGTGGGACGTAGCGATGCGCGGTGTCTAGCCACGGGACAAGTGATCACTACCGACTTCTCGGGAGGATTGTTACAGGTTGTGAATGAGACAGAGAAGCGTCTTCAGGGTTATGGATCTAATGAGATGGAATAAAATTTTACTGGGTTCTTTTCGAGGATCGTGTTTTGCTCATCGCGCGACAGGCTGGAGATGTATTTCGTTTCCAGTGCGATCACCGAGGTATAGTCTGCCGCCAAAGTGCACACCGGCCAATCCGAACCAATCATTAATCGTTCCGGACCGAATGCGCTAAGTACGACATCGAGATATGCGTCGAAATCGTGTGCTTCCCAAGAATCCCACTTGGCCTCTGTTACCAACCCAGAGATTTTGCAATAAACGTTGGGAAGCTCGGCCAGTCGTTTGAGGTTACGCTCCCAAGGCTCAATCTCCTTTGCTTTAATCGGAGGCTTGGCAATGTGGTCCAGTACAAAAGGTTGTTCCGGGAATCGCCTTACCACGTCGCGTGCGATAGGAAGATGCCGAGGAAATAGGAGCAGATCGTACGTCAGCCCGAACCGCTTCAGATGGCTCAATCCCTTTAAAAAGCTGTCGCGCAACATGAACTGATCATCCGGTTCGTCGTGGACCACATGTCTCACGCCGCGGAATTTCGGATGCTGGGCAAACTGTTCAAGTTGTTCAACAATCTGGTCGTTACACAGGTCCACCCAGCCTACGACTGCGCGAATGAAAGGATACTCGTCGGCCACTTCCAGAAGCCATCTGCTCTCTTCGAGACACTGGCGAGCCTGCACCGCAACCGTGCCATGAATACCAGCCGCACGTATGAGTGGCATCAGGTGGGGAGGCAGATAATCCCTGCGCAGCTTTTCCATCTCACCAGTCATCCACACGTACTCGCGATCGTTGTACTTCCAGAAATGCTGGTGCGTGTCGATTCTCATCACAGCTACACGAAAGTTTGCAGACTCATCGAAAGATGTAGTACAAAACCGCAACCACGACTGCCAAGAACGTCGCAATTATGCGCGGGTCTCGCGCGCTGCTGAATGGTGCCTGTGTTAGTGCGGCCAGCGGGTGACTCCAAGTGAGCCCATCTACCGATTCTGGAGCGGGTGCCGGTGTAAGTAGGCTGATGACAATGTAGATGACGCTGCAGATGCAGAACAGCCACCAGGCCTGCATCATGAACGGGATACCCCAGCGGTGCGTAATTATCTTCTCCGTGCCGAAAACGGGGAGATCCAGGATGAACGCAGCCATGCCCAGGGCAAAACCCGAAATCAACGTGAACAGCGAGGCCTCCTTTGTACCTCGCCGCCATAGCACACCCCAGAGAAATACCACAGTGATGGAGGGTGCCAGGTCCGCAGCAATGGCGTTTATCGCTTCAAAGATGCTGGAGTAGCGTCCTCCCTGGGTTGACCAAGCCATCGCCAGGATCATCACGACAACGGAACTGATACGGCCAATAGTCACCTGCGCGCGGTCAGAGGTGCCGGGCCTAAGCCGCGCAACGATGTCGACTGCCACGAGCGTTCCAGTGCTGTTGAGGGCGGCTGCGACTGCGCTCATGAGAGCCGCCAGAACCGCAGCGGTGATGACGCCTCGCAGGCCCGTCGGGATCAATTGCTCAATCAAAACTGGCAACGTCTGATTACTCGCTGTCCCGATGATGTTATGAAACAGTACGTAGGCTATGACACCGGGCAGTACTAGAAGGAACACGGGCAGGATCTTGAGAAACCCTGCGAACAGTGGGCCCATTTGGGCATCCTGCGAGCTGCGCGCTCCCAATACTCTTTGAACGATGGTTTGGTCCGTGCACCAATACCAAATGCCAAGAATTGGGTACCCAAGAAGCACGGCATACCAACTCAGGCCTGCCGAGTCGTGCGTGTGGAGCATCGACAACTGTTCCGGCTTGGTGGCAGCCCTGAACTGTTCGATCGAATGGATCCCGTGGCCTGGTAATGCAGCAAGAGAGAATCCCAAAATCAACACCGCCCCGAGTAAAAGGATCGCAGTGTTGACCGTCTCGGTGATAACGACGGCCCTTAGTCCGCCCAGAACCGTGTAGATGCCAACGACGGTCGAAATGATCACGATCGAGGTAACCACGTTAATCCCAAAGAATCTCTGGAATACCGCCGCACCCGCGTAAAGACTCATCCCGATATGGATAAACAAGGCCGCAACGATGGCCATGAACGCCAGGCACGAGCGCGAGGCAGGACTGTACCTGCGCTCGAGAAATTCCGGCAAGGTTGCGATGCGCGTTCGAAAATAGAAGGGAGCAAAGACGAGCGAAAGCAGGATGAGGGTGTACGAAGCCATCCACTCGAAGTTCCCCCAAACCAAACCTTCGTTGTAGCCAGATGCAGTAAGTCCGACCAGGTGGATAGTTGAGATGTTCGATGCGAATAGCGCTGCCCCGACGAATGGCCACGACAGTGATCTTCCGGCCAGGAAGAAAATGTTACCGGTGATCTTGATGTGACGCACCGACACGAGGCCGATCGTTAAAATGCCGCACATGTACAGCACAATGATCGCGAGGTCGAGAGGTGGAACGGTAAGCGTCGGATGCGTGGCGTAGGTCATTGACAGGATCCAGTGCTGAAAGTTAGTTCCAATCCCTCTGCGGTGTGCTGGTATTGGTAATATGTGGCCACACATCGCTTGACCAGTCCGGCTTGATGCACCGTATGGTCGGGCATCGACTTTTGGATGGGCCAATACGACCGCGAACTTTAGCACTCATGAATTATCAAAGTCAAGGGTGTTGCACCCTGAGGACCCGTGCTCTGCCTTGTGAATCCGAGAACCTATGGTCTTTTCTGCACACGCCCTGCTTGTGTCCGGCAGTATCCCTTGACGTGTGAGGAGCGCTACTCTACAATTCCGCGAAGCTGTTGGCTGGACCAATATAAAGAAAGCTCTGCTGGCAGTCATTCCAGGAGTCTTTACTTATGAGGCAAATTCTGCTGAATGCTCCGGGCGAACTAGTCGACCTCAGCGTCCCGCGCCCAGTGCCTTCCAGTGGACAAGCCCTGCTTCGAGTTCATCGAGTCGGGGTTTGTGGTAGCGACTTCCATGCTCTTGCAGGAAGGCATCCGATCTACACCTATCCGCGCGTCCTGGGGCATGAACTGGCGGGCGAAATCGTTGAGGTTCCGGAGAATACACAAGGACTCCGTCCGGGCGATCGATGTGCCATCGAACCGTACATAAGCTGTGGAAAATGCCGCACTTGCAGAGTAGGGAGAACGAACTGCTGTGAACAGCTGCACCTGATCGGTGTTCATGTGGATGGAGGTATGCAAGGCTTCCTGGGCGTCCCGATCAACCTGTTGCACAAATCAGATCTACTCTCGCTTGACCAACTCGCTCTGGTTGAAACCTTGGGAGTTGGTGCGCATGCCGTAAAGAGAAGCCAGCTACAAACAGGTGAGGAGGCGCTCGTAATCGGAGGTGGGCCAATCGGATTAGGCGTGAGTCAGTTCGCGATGGCTATCGGCGCGAAAGTAGCAGTTGTGGAAACGAACGAGTGGCGCCGGCACTTTGCGCAGAAACTTGGGCTGACCGCTCTGTCCACTCCGGATGGACGACAGGCTGATGTGGTCTTCGATGCTACCGGAAATGCGACCGTGATGGCCAGTAGTCTGAACCGTGTTGCTCCCGGAGGCCGGCTGGTGTTTGTGGGCCTTACGCGCGACCCGATACAAATAGATGACGCACTTCTGCATCGCCGCGAGGTCACGATTTACGCGAGCCGGAACAGTTGTGGACAGTTTCCCTGGATGATTCGCATGCTCGAAGAAAATAGAATTAATACCAAACCTTGGATTACCGATCGAATCGGCCTTGATGAAGTGCCAGCAAGGTTGAAAGAGCTCTCCGAAAAAGTTGGCATGATGAAAGCAATCGTGGAAGTACGCGATAGCGACGGATAAATGCAGTCAGCGCGCAAACTCCATAATGCACTTGTCCGCTTCGTAGATTTTCTAACGGTGTGACTAGGCTTTGACTTTCGACCGCGTCGAGCTTGTGTCTATTCGTTCTGGTGTGGCAGCACGAGCTTCCTATGCAATTCAATCCTCTTGGACGGACTGGGATGAAGGTCTCGCGGCTTAGCTTCGGGGCGTCATCTCTAGCCGGCGTTTTCCGTACGGTTGATGAAGACGAAGCAATAAGGGCGGTCCACATCGCGCTCGAATGTGGCATCAACTATTTCGACGTCGCGCCAGCGTATGGAGGCACAATCGCTGAGACGGTTCTGGGTAAAGCTCTGCGCGGCGTGCCTCGCGACCGCTATTACTTGTCTACCAAGGTTGGTAAGTACACAAAGCCCGGAAGTTACGGCGAAGATACACTCGACTACTCCCGCACTCGTATTCGCGAGTCGCTCAACGAGAGTGCCGCACGCCTGGGGACGGACTATTTCGATCTGATCCACATCCACGATATCGAATACCAGGGACGCCAGCACGCCGAGTGGGCCATGACTGAAGGCTATGAGTCCGTGCTGGAATTGAAGCGGGAAGAGCGGGTAGGCGGCGTCAGCTTCGGAATCTACCCCATCGATCTCTGGGTTAGGATTTTTTCTTCCCTCGATGTGGACGCCGGTTTGGTTCACAACCACTACTGCCTGAACGACACGCGAGTGACTGAACTGCTGCCTCTGGCTGAATCCAAACGAATCGGAATCATCAATGGCTCTCCCTTCGGCAGCGCTCTGTTGACCGACCGCGGGCCGGCAGCGTGGCATCCCGCAAGCGCCGAGGATCGAGCTGTGTTCAAAGCCGCCGCCGATTTCTGCCGCAAACAGGGGACTTCCATCGCCAAGCTGGCGCTGCAGTTTGCCAGCCAAAACCCCAGGCTTCCCACGACTCTTTTCAGTTCTGCCAGTCCTGAATCTGTGCAGCGTAATGTCGAATGGCACGAAGCACCATGCGACTTAGAACTCGTAGCTAGAGTCCAGAAGGTTCTGGCGCCGGTGCACGACAAGCAATGGGAATACTAGGTATCGTCGTTGAGCAACTGGACTCGGCGCGTTTTGAGGCAGGTGAGCCTGGCCTCGGGTAAGTTTCTGTACCAATTACATGAATCTCGCTAGAATGAAAGCCGTCGTTCGTTCCTTACTCAAAAGGGCTACCGCGAACCGCCTGCTGAGCATATGGCACCTTTAGTACAGACCCGCCGCAAGCCCCCGGCCGATACCCGGATCACCGCCAAAATCCTCGAGAAGATTAAGCGCCTTATCTCGACTGGGGCTGTCGTCCCAGGAGGGAAGTTTCCCACCGAACGTGTTCTGGCGAAGGAATTTGGTGTCAATCGCGCTTCGTTGCGACAGGCTCTGAAAGTTCTCGAGATCATGGGCGTGCTTACGCAGAGGGTCGGCGACGGGACTTATCTGAGCGACAGTGCCGAGTCCACGCTTGAAGAACCGCTCGACTTTCTCATTCTCCTGGACGACCTTTCCCACCATGAGTTGCTGGAGACTCGCATGATTGTCGAACCGGAACTCGCCGCCCGGGCCGCGCAGCGCGCCACCGCCGAGGACTTGATCGGCCTCCGAAAGGCGATTGTCGCTATGGAGCGGTGCGAGACCAATCGCGAGAGGTTGGATGCGGACCTGGCATTTCATGAATGTATTTTTCGGGCTAGCGGAAATCGCATCTGTCACCTCCTGTTCAGAGTCATCCATCGCAACGTACTGACGAGTATGGCCCAACTTTCCCTGCGAGTGTCCCTCGACCGGCCTCTCGCGTTTCACAAACGGATATACGAGGCCATTCAGGAGCGCAACTCGCAAGAAGCACGCCGCCAGATGCTGGAACACATTGTCGACACGAAAACTCTCCTGACCTCGAAAGCCAAGTAAACGATCGGAGCTTTCACGGCTGTCATTGATCCAGCCAATTACAGCTCCCAGACCGCCCGCGTCTAGTTCGTTTGTCCCCGCCGTTCATCATATCTGCCGTGATTTCCTTTTGGGCCTTCGCCAGGGCTTGACTTCTCCAACAGCCTGTGTACGATTTGGTTCGTCCATTACTAACTCCTATGAAGCGTCGAGAATTCTTAAAACTCAGTGCCTGCGCCACACTGGCCTCGATCCACACCCACGGCAGGGTTTTGGAGACCGTGGCAACCGCGAAGCTTGGGGAAGTCGGTACGTTCTATGTTTCGTCTTCGGGGAATGACCAGAATCCCGGTAACGTGAACCTGCCTTTCGCAACTCTTCACCGCGCACAAGAGGCTGTCCGGCGATCGCGGAACAAGTCGACTCCAGTCAAGGTGCTGGTTCGCGAAGGCACGTACTACTTGAACAGCCCGCTCACTTTTGGGAACGAGGATTCCGGCAGCAATGAAGCTCCCGTCATTTATACCGCCTATCCCGGCGAGCGAGTCACCATCAGCGGCGGCCGGAAACTGGTCTGCAACTGGACTCCATACGAAGACGGCATCATGATGGCCCGGGTTCCGCCAACTCTAAAGTTCGACCAGCTCTTCATCAACGGAAAGCGCCAGATTCGTGCCCGTTACCCGAATTACGATCTATCAAGTCCAGGGAAGTCGGGATACATCCAGGCGGCAGGTCCGATCCCCGCCGGCACCGCAAACCCGAACGCGGATCACGACGACGACATGAAATTTTCCACTCAGGCCCCCCGAGGCATACGATTCGATCCCGCTACCTTCACAAAGAAGCGTTGGGCAAATCCGGAGACGGCAGAGATCAACATTTTCCAGGCTGCGTACTGGGGAAACCTGCAGTGGAAGATCAAGGACATAGACTTCGCCACCGGGACGATCTGGTTTGGCGACGGTGGTCAGCAGATTGGTGCGAAGTGGAGCCATGATCCCGCCGTCCTGAACCAACACTCACGATTCTTTGTCGACAACGTATTCGAGGAGTTGGACGCACCGGGCGAGTGGTTCCTGGACAATCAGAAGCACATTCTTTACTTATATCCGGAACCCGGCACTCATTTGGAAACTGCACTCGTGGAAGTTCCCGTCCTCGAGAACCCGATCCTCTTTTCAGGCACGCAGCACGATCCGGTCAAGCACGTGTGTCTGCAGGGCTTCCGCATCGCCCATACGATCACCACGTACCTTGAAGCCTACGACGTCCCTTCGCTCAGCGATTGGGCAATTCATCGCGGAGGTTCTGTCTTTGCTGAAGGTACACGCAACTGCTCAATCGAGGCTTGCTGGTTCGATGCCGTTGGCGGAAACGCCGTCTTCGTCAACAATTACAACCGTGAATTCTCAGTAACCGGGTGTAAATTTACACAAGCTGGCGACAGTGCGGTCTGCTTTGTCGGCGACCTGGAGAAAACGAACGGCACCCAGCGTGCTTTCCCCTACGAATGTCGGGCAAGCAACAATCTTATTCACGATTGTGGTTTCTACGGCAAGCAGATTGCGGGAGTGTACATCACCCGTGCCAAGCGAATCACGGCTAGCCACAACTTGATCTACAACATGCCACGGGCGGCGATCTGCATCGGCGACGGCACATGGGGCGGCCACATCATCGAGTTCAACCAAACGCATGATACGGTTCGCGAGACTAGTGACCACGGTCCTTTCAACGCTTGGGGCCGCGACCGCGGCTGGTCGTTGGCCCAGTCCCACGGTACCTACAGCGTTGATCGCAGCCTCGATGTCTGGGAGGCCCTCGTCGATGCCATGGAGCCAGTCATCGTTCGGAACAATTTCTTTAACGAGAAGTCCGGGTGGGGACTTGATCTGGATGACGGCGCCTCGAACTACGAGATCTACAACAACATCTCAGTCGGCGGCGTCAGCATGAAGTTGCGTGAGGGTGCCTATCGCAAGGTGTACAACAACATCTGGTACTTATGCAAGGGCGCTCCCTGCTTCCATGTGGGCAACAACTACAACCACGACGAGTACTTCAATAACATCACGGTGATGGATCCCGGCAGCACCAAATGGCCGGATGGATGGCCATGGTGGCCGCAGATGTTTTTTTCGGTCATCGCACCTCCCGCGGTTGGACCCTGGTTCGAAAAGATCGATAAAAACTGCTTCTATTGCTCAGGTGGGGAGTTCCAGGCAGTAGTAGACCAGTTGCGCTCTGAAGACGGAAAACGCAATCCCAAGGTTTACAACCTGGAAGACTGGCAACAATTGGGCTTCGACCAGCATTCGTTGTTCGCGGATCCGCTTTTCGTGGATCCCCAGAGTTACGATTTCCGCGTGCGCCCGGAATCACCTGCTCTCAAAGTCGGCTTCACGAATTTTGAAATGGGTAAGTGGGGATTGACCGAGAAATTTCCCGGCCATTGGCGTGAATCAGCAACCTAGAAACGAAGAGGGGACAGATGAAACAGATCACATTCGCTTCAGCATTCGTTGCGATCACTCTTTTGGCCGCGGCGTTGTATGCCAAAACGGAGAACTCACACGTACAGCGCATCGGCATGGTGATCGGAATGAAGGCAGATCAGATCAGTGCCTATGAAGCTTTGCACGCTGCGTCCAACCCGGGAGTGCGTGATCTGCTGCAGAAGTACAATATGCACAACTTCTCAATTTTCATTCACGAAGTCGACGGGAAGTACTACCTCTTTGGTTATTACGAGTACACCGGCACCGACTACAGGGCGGATATGACCAAGCTTGCCGCCGAACCACGGAATCAAAAGTGGCTCGCCACCACGGGCCCGATGCAAATCCCGCTTCCAGGGGAAGAGTCCTGGTCGATGATGAAAGAGGTGTATCACAATCCGTAGTGCACACGGATGAACGCCGGATACAAGCAGGTGGAAGTCCCCGAGACGCTCGACCAGAGAGAGATTTCTGCCGGCCTGGTCCACGATCAGAGTGTACCGAGCCCTCTCTCGCGAGCCTAAGGAACCTCTGAAATACTCGCCGATCCACAGGCAGCGCGGGTAAGGTGTAAGTGAGGATGAAAACACAAATGCGGCAGCAGACTCTGGCAGCGCAGACGGGATTCGAGAGATACGGGCGGAAGTCCAAACGGGAACGGTTTCTGGAGGAGATGGAGCAGGTGGTGCCGTGGGGAGAGTTGAAGGCGCTGATCGAACCGCATTATCCGAAGGGGTCGAACGGGCGGCCGCCGGTGGGACTGGAGATTATGCTGCGGGTGTACTTTCTACAGCAGTGGTTCAACCTGAGTGATCCGGGGGCGGAAGAGGCGCTGTATGAATCGCCGGTGCTGAGGCGCTTTGCGGGCGTGGATTTGGGGCGGGCACCGGCACCGGACGAAAGCACGATCTTGCAGTTCCGCCATCTACTGGAGAAACACGATTTGGGCGGGGCAATGCTGAACGCGGTGAACGAATATCTGGAGAGCCGGGGCATTCGCATCACCACGGGCACGATCGTGGACGCGACCATTCTGCATGCGCCGTCGTCGACCAAGAACCGGAGCGGGGAGCGCGATCCGGAGATGCATCAGACGCGCAAGGGGAAGCAGTGGTACTTCGGATTGAAGGCGCACATCGGAGTGGACTCGAAACAAGGCCATGTGCATTCGCTGTGCACCTCGGCGGCCTCGGTAGCCGACAAGCACATGCTGGCGGACCTGCTGCACGGCGAGGAGCGCAAGGTGTGGGGCGACGGTGCCTATCAGGGACAGAGGGAAGCGATTCGGCAGGCGGCGCCGCAAGCGCAAGATATGACTAGCCGAAGGGTGAAATACAAGAACTTTGTGGACGAGATACAGAAGGCGAAGAATCGGGTGAAGGCTAGAGTGCGTGCGAAGGTGGAACATCCGTTCCGGATGCTGAAGCGGATCTTTGGCTTCGAGAAGGTGAGATACCGGGAACCATCAGCGGCTGTGCGCCAGCTTCGCGCTGGTGAACTTGTACCTGCACCGCAAGCGGCTGGCAGTCGCGTAGGCCGTAGTGTGTCTGCAATCCGCATGAATGGCGGGTTTCAGCAAGATCGCAGAGATTTCCAAGAAAACCTCCGGCTTGTGCGGTCCGGCAGTCGGACTGCACCCATTAGCAACAGGTTGCTCAGAGGTTCCCTAACACAAGCTCCCGAACCTTCTCCAGCGGGGCAACCGTAGCGCTCTAACGCGCGGGCGTTTCAGAGATGCTAGTGAGTCGCGGAGCGTAGATGATCAATTGCGCTGTCCTCTTCGATCCCCAGCCCTAGGCGTGAGCTTCTTTGCCGCGGACCCACAGATCGTCACTGGCGGTCAAGTAATGCAATGACTCGCTTGTGCTTTCGTCCCGTGCATTTGATATGAAGTTTGCGGCTTACCTCGGCGGTGCTTCGGAAGGCTTGCTGGAAGTTTCCACAAAAAAGCGCGTGCGCTCGAAGCCGTTTTACTGTCGCGGGTTTGAAAACGGCTGTACAACGCGGCCATCTGCTTTACATTGGATGAACCATGTGGCCTCTAGATCTTAGGAGCAGAACCGATCCTCTCGCCAATGCTGTGATGGCGAGACCACAGCTGTCTATACCCATGAAAATAGTGAAAATCGTGATCTTCAAGGCTAAATGAAGCCAGTTATAGCAAAAGTGCTTGACAACAGAAATCCAGCGGTGCTAGCGTCATTCGTCGAAATTGGTTGGATCAATTTAGTTCATCCTATCAAAGACTTTGCGTCGCCGAAAGCCGTGGACCAAGGAGGCTTTATGAATTCTCCACTTCGCAAGGGTTTGAGGATTCTTAACTTGGCGATGTGGGCCGTGGCGGTCTGTGTCGGCGTGTCCGGCAACGCCGCAGCGCAAGCAGGCACTGCCGCAGCCGCCCTTAACGGCACGGTACACGATCCCTCAGGGGCCGCGGTGCCCAACGCATCGATTACTCTTTTGAATAGCCAAACGGGGTTCAAGCAGGTTACCCGAAGCAACGCGACCGGAAGTTATTCTCTCGTCAACATCAGCCCGGGGAACTACATTGCGACGATTTCGAAAGAGGGTTTCTCCACCGGCAAGTCGCCGGAGTTTGAACTTGCCGTGAATCAGACGGCGACGCTTAACTTCGATTTAAGAGTCGGCAGCACTAACACGACAGTTGAAGTCTCTGCAGGCACTGTACAGATCGAAACCTCCACAGCCGAACTGGGGACTGTGATCGGGACGGCTGAAGTCAGTTCGCTGCCGTTAAACGGGCGCAATTTCACAGAACTACTGCTGCTCCAGCCTGGGGTCAGTCCCGTAAACGCGACGGAAAATTCTGGCTTCGGCGGCGGTTTCTTCGGGAATCCTACCGGAACCGTCGTACTTCCCGCGATCAATGGTCAGAATAACCGCAGCAATATGTACTTGCTAGACGGCATCAACAACTACGGCTCGATTCGCGACACCTATGCAGTGCAGCCTACCCTCGATGACATCCAAGAGTTCAAAGTGCAGTCCCACAACGACGAAGCGCAATTCGGGCAGGTACTGGGCGGGATTGTGAATGTGGTGACCAAGTCAGGAACCAATAAGTTTCATGGAGACGTGTGGGAATTTCTGCGAAATGATGCGATGGATGCGGCAAACTATTTCCACCCGGTCAAGACCCCGCTGAAGCAGAACCAGTTTGGGGGAGCAATCGGCGGTCCAGTGATCTTGCCGCATTATGACGGCCACGACAAAACGTTCTTCTATTTTTCTTACGAAGGATTTCGTAACCACACCGCATCGAACAACTTCTTTCGGACCCCAACCTCAGCGCAATTGAGCGGCGACTTCAGCAATCTCGATAGTCAAGGCGTACAACTCTACAATCCGTTCAGCAACAATGGCACTACCGTCCAGCCGTTCATGTGCGGCGCGAGCGGGAACCCCCTCCCCGCCCCCGGCAACATCCAGGCAGCAGGAACTCCTTGCAATAAGATCCCGTCCAGCATGATCAATCCGACCACGGTTTACATTGCGAAGACGTTGTTCCCAGCGCCGAACGCCACGATCGCTGCTCAGTCTCCCCCTTTCAATGGTGTCGATACGACTCCCGCAATCATCCGCCAAGATCAAGTCTCCGTTCGCTTCGACCAACAGATCGGCGCGAAGGATCGCTTCTTCGGGCGATGGACGGCAGCTTGGGAGCCTATTACCGCCTCCGGGGGCTATCCGGGTGTAACGGGAACGACCAAAGACAGCAACTACAACGTAGCAATGAACTGGACCCACACCTTTGGTTCGAGCTCAGTGCTGGAGCTAACATTTGGTCGTACTTCGGCGCAGGCGAACCATGGAGGAAGTTACGCGAATGTGCCGTCGAACTTCTATCAACAAGCTGGGTTGGCTCCCAATTTCTATAACCACGGCGCTTTTGGTGGCTCCATCGTTCCGGGGTTCGTTGTTGGCGAAAACTACCTCGGCAGCACTGCTACCTACGTCGGCAAGCTGCACTATACAAACATCTGGGAATACCGCGGCGATTACTCCAAGACATTTGGAAGACACAGCTTCCGCACCGGCGCCAGCCTGGCCTTCTATGGATGGGAACAACCCTTCTACGGCTCCCAAGAGAATTTTGATCAGACGCAGACGCAAGATGCTGCCTTTGACGCCAATACCGGTGACGCTCTGGCGTCAATGGTGCTCGGGGTCCCGTCCTATGCCGAAGTGGACAACGTGTACTCACTGCTCCATGGCGGTAAGATCATTGGTGTCTATGCCCAGGATCAGTGGAGGGTGAACGACAAGCTCACTATCAACTACGGACTGCGCTACGACCTTACCGTTAATCCCCGGCAAGGGAAGTCATCCAACGGAAGCGACGTTACCGGCGACTTCGACTTCAGCACTGGAACGTACATACTCCAGAAGCCTGCTCCAGCATGTTCGGCGACCCAGGGAGCGCCCTGCATTCCCGGCGGCACCTTGCCTCAACATGTCACGATCGCGAAGAACGGAAAAATTCCGCAGGATGACTATAGCAACATTCAACCCAGAATCGGGTTTGCCTATCGCCTGACGCCCAGAACAGTGATGCATGGTGGATATGCCAGGTTCTACGACAATTGGGCGGGTATAACCGAGAATATTTCGAACTTCACTCAGCTTTGGCCGAATGTGGCATTCGTGTCAGCGCCCGGCGGCTTCAATTCTTTCGGACCGCCCACTGGGCTCGCTAACGATCCGCTCAATTTGGGAAGTGGTACCGGTGCCATTAAGCCCGATGTGTCGCCATTTACAGCTCTGAATGCGAGTCCTTATACCGACCCTCACCTCAAGAACGGATATTCGGATCAATGGAATTTCGGATTCCAGCGAGAGCTGGCTCCGGGTGCAATTGCGACCATCAACTACGTGGGCTCGCGTAACGCGAACGTAGCCACCACGATTACGGCAAATGCTGGTTGTTCGGGCTCGCCTTGCCCGATCACACAGCCCATTCCTTACCCGTACATTCAGTTCCAGGTGCCGTACACCAAGAGCATCTCGTCTACGGACTACAACGGTCTGCAAATTTCCTCACAATACAAGTTGCACTCCGGGATTACGGGTACGATTGCCTACACATGGTCGAAGGCGCTCACCACGGGTTGTGACGGCTACAACTCCGGCTGCGAGATCCAGGATCCGTACAATTTGAAAATGGATCGAGGCCCAGCCGCTCACGATCTTACCCATATCTTCACCACTAGCTTTGTGCTGCCGCTTCCGTTTGGCGGAGGGAGACGATTCCAAACGGGCAGCAACGTATTAAATTACATTATTGGCAATTGGCAGCTGAATGGAATTCTGTCTCTGAACAGTGGGCCGCGCTATGACGTCCAAGACAACAACGCGATTTCTAATATTAGTAATTTTGCTGGGATCGAGCGTGTCAATGAGCTTGCGGATCCTCACCAGAGTACGTCTGCGTATCAACTGGACAAATTACATCCGATTAATTTTTACGCTTTCTCCGATCCTCCCACCGGAAGTTTCGGTACTATGCGGCGAAATAGTCTAAGGGCCGACTGGGGGCGGAACTTGGACCTTTCGTTGTTCCGGTCATTCCCTGTATCAGAGTCAAAGAGATTTGAGTTCAGAGCAGAAGCGTTCAATATAACCAACACGCCCGTATTTGGGACTCCCGACACATTCTTAGGCGACGGTAATGCTTATCAAGGCGGCACTTTTGGATTAGTCTCCCAAACTGCAAACGCAGAGCGGCAGCTGCAGGTTGCGTTGAAATTCTATTTCTGAGTTCGCTGAGGGGATCGGCATCGAGCGGCGGGTGAAGGAAGTGGCAATTGTGGGGGGAATTCGCGCACACTGGCTAGGCACAGTTACGAGGAGACTACGTAAATGAGCTACACGCGACGAGACATCTTAACGACCGGATTGGCCGTTTCTGCCGGAGCCCTGCTTGCGAACAGCCCATTGGCATCCGCTCTAGGTGCCCCAGCAACCGTGGATGCCCGCGACACTCGTTTTCAGCCGACGTGGAACTCCCTCCGAACCGTAAGCACGCCGTCCTGGCTAAGGGACGGAAAATTCGGGATCTATACGCATTGGGGTGTGTACTCCGTTCCCGCTTACGGCAAGAACGGCACATGGTATGCGCACAACGTTTACACCAAGCCCGATTCCGATGAACGAAAGCACCACGAAGCCACGTACGGCCCTCTGGAAAAGTTTGGCTACAAAGACTTCATCCCCATGTTCACGGGAGAAAAGTTCGACGCCGATGCCTGGGCGCAGCTGTTTAAGCAGGCGGGCGCTCGTTTTGCCGGGCCCGTTGCCGAACATCACGATGGCTTCTCCATGTGGGACACCAAGTACTCCCAGTGGAATGCCGCCAAGATGGGGCCGAAGCGCGACGTGGTGGGCGAGTTATCCAAGGCTATCAAGAAGCACGACATGAAATTTCTGACGGCGTTTCACCATGCCGAGAACTGGTTCTACTTTCCGACATGGGATAAGAAATACGACGTTTCCGACCCAGCCTATGCCGGCCTCTATGGGCGCCGCCACGCTCCCGAAGCGTTACCGGACAAGCAGTTCCTTGATACCTGGGAAGGCAAGATCATCGAAGTCATCGACAAGTACGGCCCCGATGTCATGTGGTTCGATTTTGGACTGAAGCTGATCCATGAATGGTACAAGAAAGATGTTCTGACCTACTACTTCAACAAGGCTCTTGGCGAACACCGGGACGTGACAGTCACCTACAAATGGCACGACTTACCTCCGGGTGTGGGAATCGACGATCTCGAACTGGGTCAGGAATTGGACCTGACGTACAACGAATGGATTACTGATACCACCATCGACTCGGGGAGCGGTTGGGGCTACGTCAAAGCCGCTGGTTTCAAAACCTCCGACGAACTGGTGACCGGCTTGGTTGATCGGGTCAGCAAGAACGGATTTCTTTTGCTGAATGTGGGACCGATGCCGGATGGCACGATTCCCGACGAAGCCCAGGGACGCCTTTTGGCCATGGGCAAGTGGCTCTCCATCAATGGGGAAGCCATTTATGGCACGACCCCCTGGCTCACTCCCGGAGAAGGGCCGACGCAATTGGAAAAGAAAGGCGCATTCAACGAGAAAAATGGAATGGTGTACACGCCTGAGGACATTCGCTTCACCGCCAACGCCAACATACTCTACGCGACCGTTCTCGCGTGGCCGGGTGAAGCCGCGACTATTAAGAGTCTCGTCCCGAAGGGGAGTACGTGGACGGGTCTGTACCCGTCCGAGATTGCTTCCGTCACAATGCTGGGCGACGGTGCAGAGCTGTCATGGAAATTCACAGCTGATGCTTTGGTCATCCAAACTCCAAAGAATAAGCCGTGTGATCATGCCTACATCTTCAAGATCACGCGGAAGAAGCCATTCTAGATTTGCCCGGATATGGTTTTCAGAGCTTTGATCGGCCGCGTGTTCGTAAAACATTTTCATTTTGCAAGAACAAGGTATCGTTCGCTTTACTGCCGAGCTTTTTCATAGGGCTGAGAAGTGCGAGAACTCCCCGCGACCACTTTTTCCGCTGTTTCCCGACTACACCCGCGGATGAATGCAGGCAGAGGTTTCGCGGGTGCCAAACTTGGGTCCGATTTGGGTCCAATAACATCCGAATACGATCGAAAGCCAGGGTGCAATACGCAGAGCCGATCTAAGCGAACCAATCACATAGCTTTGTTTAGTTTGCCTTGGGCGCAGGGGGTCCGCGGTTCAAATCCGCGCGCCCCGACCAAATATTTCGAAAAGGAGTAAGGAGCGAAACGATAGGGCTCGCACTTCACCTCCAGATCGAACGAAGCCTCCAGGTTTCACCTTTCACCAACACGGAGAGTACAAGAGAGGACGCAATTAGAGTCTGGGTCAGATCAAGAGCAGGCATTCTCACTGTTCCATCATCTCCGGTTCGGCCACTCGCGTCATCGAGCCGACCACATCTACCTTGCTTCGTGTCGACTTCGGCTGAGGGTTGCGTGATGTCGGTCGACGCACCGTTGTTACGGTGCAGCGCTCAAATGTACTTTTCGGCCAGCATCTGAGCCGCGCTTTCGTCCAGTTGTTCAGCGCGCCGTACTTCTTCAAAGCGCCCCAGCAAGTCATCGGGGCGCAGGCGACGTTTTTCGGCGTCTTTGAAATCGTGGATGATCTGGCCACGGTGCATCATGATCAGACGGTCTCCCAGGCTTGCCGCCTGGTGCATCGAGTGCGTCACCATCAGGGTGGTGAGCTTGTCGCGAGCAACCACCTTTTCGGTAAGCGCGATGACCGAATCCGCGCTCTTAGGATCAAGAGCAGCGGTGTGCTCGTCCAGCAAAAGGAGTTCGGGACGCAGCCAGGTGGCCATAAGCAGCGTGAGCGCCTGCCTCTGTCCTCCCGAGAGACTGCCGATCGCGTTGCCCAGGCGATCCTCGAGCCCCATGTTCAGTTGGGCGACCTCGTCGCGCATTCTCGCCACCAGAGACGCTTTTAACCCCCAGCCAAGTCCACGGCTGCGGCCGCGACGGGCGGCGAGACTGAGATTTTCCTGAATGGTCAGACTCGGTGATGTGCCGCTGAACGGATTCTGAAACACGCGCCCGATTAACTCTGCGCGCGCATGCTCCGGCCATTGTGTCACGTTGCGCCCCGCTAGCCGGATGTTGCCTTCATCCACCAAGAACGTCCCGGCGACGGCGTTCAACAGCGTGGATTTCCCCGAGCCGTTGGTTCCAATGATGATCACCCAGGAGCCATTGGCAAGTTGGAGATCCACGCCGCGCAGCGAACGCACCTCGTTCGGCGTTCCTGGATTGAATGTCTTCGAGACGCCCTGGACCTCAAGCATGCGCGCTCCGCAGCCGCTTTTTTCGCAGGAATCGCGGCGCGATGAGGGCGCAGAAGACGAACACGGCCGTGATCAGCTTCAGGTCATTCGGACTGAGGCCCCACCGCAAGGCCACGGCTACCAGCAACCGGAAGAGCACGGAACCCATCACGGCGCCGATGATCGTCATCCCCAGCTGGTTCGTCCCCACCAGAGCTTCTCCGATGATGACGCTGGCCAGTCCCCATACCACCATCCCGATTCCCATGCCCACGTCTGCGAACCCCTGATATTGCGCCAGCAAAGCTCCCGACAAGGCGACAAAGCCGTTCGAAATCGCCAGGCCGAAAGTGATCATGTTGGCGTCGTCGACTCCGAGCGCCCGGATCATCTGCACGTTGTCGCCCGTGGCTCGCATGGCCATGCCTAAGTTCGTACGCAAGAACCAATACAACAGTATGCCCGTCAGTGCCACGGCGAGCGCGATTGCGCCCAGCGTTGACGTATCGCGCACGCTGACTTCCCATCCCGCGAGGCCGAAGCTGGTGGCCCCGTGTGCCAGCTTGAGGCCGATCCGCTCCGACTGGGTCGCGAGCGTAGTCACCGACAGCAACGCAACATTGCTCTTGCCCATGATGTGAAGGTTGACGGAATAGAGCGCTGTCATCACCAGAATTCCCGACAGCAGTGAGTTGATCTTAAAACGGGTATGCAGGGTGCCCGTGCAGGCGCCGGCGATCATGCCCGCAAAGAAAGCAGCCAGAGACGCCAGAGGCGGGCTGGTATGGTGCACCAGCAGTGTGGCGGCCACAGATGCACCGAGGGTCACCGATCCGTCGGCCGTGATATCCGGAAAAGCGAAAATCCGGAAGCTGATGAACACCCCCAAGGCGAGCAGCGAAAGGATGCAGCCGATGGTGAACGTGGCAATCAGGAGGTTCATGTTCGTCCCACGCTCATCGGATCTCAGACGCAGGGCCAATCCAGCACGCGCCTCGTACGAACTCGCTCTGCTGCGGGCCGGCCGCCTCGCGATCGTCGGTAAGCAGGTGAAGAACGCCCTGCAGACTCTCGGTCTCGAATAAAGTCGTGACCGTAGCTCTCAGATCGATGTCGCCTTTCTTGAGGGGACGATAGGAGAAAGCCGCCGCATGGAAGTGTCCGAGCGGCTGCGCTTCGCCCCCCACCGGCCGCAGCATCGCAGCCAGCGGCATGCATTCGGAACTGGCTGCGACGCCAGCCACCAGGGCGAGCGATCGCGAATAGAGCCGCTCCGTCGAGAACGACAGCCAGGAGCGTACTTCGGGATATTTGAACAGGGCATCGCTCGCCGCGGCCGCCGCGGCTGGGGAACGCCGAAGAGCGGCCCCCACCATTCCCGCCGATTCGGCCACCATCACCATTCCGATCACAGGGGCGCCCGAAATCTCCAACGCGGTGCGCACTAACTCCACGAGCGAAACAGGGCTCGCAACATCTACCGCGTCGAATCGCAACCGGTGGGTAAATCCGCCCTCACACTGTAAGCCATAAAGAACATTCATCTCAGGCACAAGTTCGCCGCTCGAGACCATGTAGTCCGGTACATTCGTTCCATCGGTCGGCAGATATGCCGCGGAGCCGCCTACTGCCAGGAATTCACCAAAGCGGCCCTGCGCGTCCTCAAAGCCCTCGCCAAAAGCTCCCAGGCCGAGCCCGAACGCAGCCGGCGAAAACGTTATGGCCCGACAGTCTTCCGGACCGAAGCGGCACCCCTTGAGCAGTTCCGGATTGCCGATCCGCCGGCAGATCAACGCGCCTTCCGACGCGGATGACTGCACTTCAAACGACGCGACCGGCGAGGAAAAACGGCGGACTTCCGTCTTGTGTACTTGAGGCGCGGCCGGTTTCGCCTCGAAAAGCAGGATCGGAGAAAGCTTGCAGAGATCGAGCACTTGCTTCACCCGCTCCGAAGGGCTGGTGACAACGAAAGTGCCGCCGATGCCTTTCAGTTGCGTGTGAAACGTCACGAGTAAACCCACACCAGCGGAGCTGAGAAAAGTAATCTCGGATAGATTCAGCCGGATGCCGTGCGCTCCTCCCCGGACTATCTCCTCCAGGTTGCGTCGCAGGTGCTCGGTCCAATAGTTGTCGAGGCGGCCCCGGACTCTGACTTCGAGTGCATCGGCGAGTTGCTGAGTCACGATTTCCATGGTCGGGCTATCAGGGACGCAGGTGCTGCGAGAATTCCGCAGGAACAGTGAGACCCAGTTGCGCCGCGTTGCCGCGGCTGATGCCCATTTCCTCGACAGCCACTTCTTCCAGAGGCAACTTTTTCGGATCTTCGCCCTGCAACACCCGGCCCGCCAATTTTCCGGAAGCCAGTCCTGCGCTGGAGAGGCTTACGCCGAGGCACGCCAGACCCCCGCGGACCAGGGCCGAGCATTCGTCGGTGATCAGCGGCAAGTGTGCGTCCTTGGCACCTTTTACTGCCCCCTCATACCCCTCGATAGCGGTGTTGTCGCCAGGCACCCACACCGCCTGGATGTCTTTTCCAGCCAGGATCTGCACCGCCTGCAACACTTCATTGGAACCTCCAAGGGCAACCTCCTCGAGCCGCACGCCGCGGCTCCGAAATATCTCGCGGGCTACGCCCAGCTCCTTCGCCGAATTGGCCTCCGCCGGGTTATACATTGTTCCTACAGCGCGCAGGCCCGGTACCAGCTTCTGCATCAGATCCAAGGCGTGGCTCACCGGTGGAAAACTTCCCACGCCGGTAACGAAGGGCAAGTGATCGGTGTGGGTCTTGCCGGCTCCGGCCGCAATAGGATCAGTCACGCAAGTAAAAACCACCGGCTTGTGCTTCACCCGGTTACACGCTCCGGCGAGGCATGGGGTAGTGATGGTCATAATCAGGTCAACGTCGGAATTGTCGTAGTTCTGAAGGATGGCGGGAATGTTGATCATCTCGCCCTGGGCATCCGCGCGGCGGACCTCCAGATTCTTTCCTTCCTCAAAGCCGCTGGCTTTCAGGCCGTCGATCAATCCTTGTACACACATGTCAGTGCCAACGTCGGGGGCGAAGTACACGATCGCGGCTTTGACCATCCGGTCGTTTGCGCTGGCATGAGGATGGACGCTCGCGGAGGCTGCGAAAGCGCTCTTGCGATGGCCCAAATCGGATAGCAGAAGTATCGAAGAGAGCACCGCGATCAGACCTAGCCCCAAGGCCAATCCTTTCAGCGTGGCCCAGGCGGCTGTTTCGAAGAGGCGCATGAAGTCGGCAGTCGTCTCCTTTCACGAGGTACCATTGTCCGCACATCTCGGATCAGGCTAATATCCGAATCAGCCTCTTAACAGTCCGGCAGTGAACGATGGTTTGGCCGATTATCAGCAGAGAGGAGTCCGTTTCGGGTCGCCTCATCTTACGGACGCCGCGGCAACGAGTCAATGAAATGCGGCCGCAGAACTGAGATGAGCTCGGCATTGTCGGCTTATCGTCACCACTCGTTCTCGGATGAGTACTGAGAAGTCGGTCAGGGAACAAGACGCTTGACTGAGCTAAGCGAGCCAATCACATTAACGTTATTGGGGAAGGTTCATGCGCCGTAACAGCGCCTGAAATCGCGGGTCAGAGCGCATCGAATCGAATGCCGGATTCACCTTCAAGGTAACCATACCGCCTTGGTGCACCGCGAAACCTTTTTCCAACGAGTTCATCGCATCATCGTTTTTCCCCAGCGCCGCGTACAACACGGCTGCGGAAAAAACCCGGTCTGGAGAGTTCTTCACCCCGTTCAATGCCGCCTCCAGAAAGCCCTTATAGCCTGACTTTTTATATGCCTCCGCTAATGCGTCGGCGGCGGACGCATCGCCAGTAAGCCTCATCGCGGTTTCCGCCTCGGCCGCCTGTTCCGGATACATCTTCTTCTCCCTGTAGGCGTACGCCAAATCCCAGTGCGCGGTGGCGAAGTTCGGGTCCAGCAGCAATGTTTTCTTGGATTGTTCGATCGACTCGTCGTACTTTCGCGCGTAATAGAGAGCTGTCGCCACACTGCCGCTGATCGCCGGCGAAAGGGGATCCAGTTCCTGTGCTCGTTTGGCTTCGGCAATTGCCTCATCGGTGCGTCCCATGCCGTAGAGATACTCGGTGTACCACTGATGGGCAGTTGGGTAATTTGGGTTCGCCGCAATCGCCAGACGAAATTCTTCTTCCGCTTTGGGAAAATCCCAGTCGTAGTAAAACAGGCCATCGGCCAAAGTAGTGTGAGCTTCGGCAAGGGAACTGTCGATCGCGATGGCCTTCATAGCCGCCGCTTTTGCCCTGGGGCGAGCCTCCTGCGCGGACAGTCCAAGATACGCGCCACCACCTACGGCGTAAGAGTCCGCCACTCCGGCATACGCCAGCGCGTATCCAGGATCTTTGTCGATGGCCTGCTGAAAGTATTCCAGGCCTTTCTTAACTCCTTCGGGAGTGCGCTTGTTCCAGTAATACCTTCCCCGGAGATACAGCTGATAGGCCTCGGAATTTTCTGTGTCGTGTTTTGCCGGAGGTTGCGACCCCTTTCCGGCCAGCTCGATGCGCAGATGGTCCGTGATGGCCCTCGAAATGTCGTCCTGGATGGCAAGAATATCGGCGAGTTTTCTGGAATACTGCTCTCCCCACAACTGGGATTGCCGGCTCACATCAACCAGTTCGGCATCCACAATGAAGGAGTCTCCGCGACGCGTCACCCGGCCGGTGACCACCGCGCTGACGTTCAGCTCTTTGGCCACTTTGTCGGACGCGCCCTCCTGGCCTTTGTAGCGGAAGACGGTACTGCGCGGCACCACCCGCAACTGAGACACGCGGGAAAGACTGTTGATCAAACTTTCGGTAATGCCGTCGCTCAGATACTCTGTGTCTGGGTCGCCGCCAACATTCGTGAAAGGCAGTACGGCTACAGAATCAATCGAGGCCCGGCCCGCGGGAGCCACCGTGGAACGGTAAACCCTATAACCGATCGCCGCGAGCACGAGCACGACGATTGCGAGCGCAAGCGCTAGTCCCTTCTTGTGGCGTTTCATGAGGCTGGCCGCGAGAACAGCAGAACTATCCATCTGTGCGCTCGACGCATGAGCCTCGACCTTCCAGCCGCTGTCAGCAGTTGCTGCCACAGAGCGGCCCGAGTCCGCATCGCGCTTGAGCCGCGCCAGGTCGGTGCGCAGATCCGCCGCGCTCTGATATCGCAGCTCGCGATCCTTTTCCAGCGCCTTGTTGATGATCTCTTCCAGCTGCGACGGAAGTTCGGGGTTGATACGCATGGCAGCCGTGGGCGCCCGGTTGAGAATGGAATCGAAGATCAGCCCGGAAGTATCGCCACGAAAGGGCAGAGTTCCTGTGGCCATTTCGTAGAGCACCACACCGAATGAAAACAAATCGCTCCGGCCGTCGAGATCTTTTCCTCGAACTTGTTCGGGAGACATATAAGCGACCGTGCCCAGCGTAGAGCCGGGGCTGGTCAGGTGCTGATCGTCGGGCGACGTCATGGTGTTAGCCGAAGCGATCTGGCTCGACGAACTCTGTGGAGGAGCAACCTTTGCCAGCCCAAAATCCAGAATCTTGGCGTGCCGCCGTTTGGTGACGAAGATATTGGCGGGCTTGATGTCGCGGTGGACGATACCCTCGGAGTGGGCCGCGTCGAGCGCATCGGCAATCTCGATGGCCAGGCCGAGCAGCACATCCTTCTCCACTGGCTTGCCCGCGATCATGTGCTTCAGGGTCACGCCATCCAGAAACTCCATGGCGATGAAGGCGTGGCCGTCGTGCTCTCCAATGTCATAAATCGTGCAAATGTTGGAATGATTCAGCGCGGACGCGGCTTGCGCCTCGCGCTCAAAACGGGCCAGCGCCTGCGGATCCCGGGAAACTTCATCAGGCAGGAATTTGAGCGCGACGAAACGATGAAGCCGCGTGTCCTCGGCCTTATAAACGACGCCCATGCCGCCGCCGCCCAGCTTCTCGAGAATGCGGTAGTGCGAGATGGTTTGGCCGATCATGTTGGACTGAGCATGTTAGAGGGCATGTCTTCGTATCAAGAATGGCCGCCCGTGAGCCATCATTATTAGTGCGCGAGTTCGGCAAGTCAATGGATCGGCGCAGCAATGGAGCGAATCGTCAAGGAACGATGACCGCGGCTCCGTCGATGGCATCGTTTTTTACTGCGGCGAGTGCCTGGTCGGCCTGGTCCAGGGTGAATACCTTAACTTTGGGCTGCAGTCGGATGTCGGCGGCGATTTTGAGAAAGTCGCGGGCGTCGGTGCGAGTCATATTGGCCACGCTGCGGATTTGCCGCTCGCCCCAGAGCAGCCGGTCGTAATCGAACTGCGGAATGCGGTCGAGATGAATCGCATTGATGGCGACGACGCCTCCTTTGCGCAGGCTCGAAAGCGCGGCGATGACCACATCTCCGCTGGGCGCGAAAGTCACCGCGCGGTCGAGTTCGACCGGAGGCTTGTCGGTTTCGCTGCCCACCCACTTCGCCCCCAAAGATGTAGCAAGTTGGCGATGTGAAGTTCCCCGCGTCGAGACATAGACCTCGCAGTTCCATGAGTGCAGAACTGCGATCGCGAGGTGTGCGGAAGCACCAAAGCCGAAGAGTCCAACCCGGTCGCCAGGCTCAACTCCAGCTATGCGCAGGCTGCGAAAGCCAATAATGCCTGCGCACAGCAACGGCGCCGCGTGCAGGTCGTCCAGTTCGGATGGAAGCTTGTAGACAAAGTCTGAGCGCGCCGCCGCATACTCCGCATAGCCGCCGTTGACGGTGTATCCGGTGAAGACCGGCGAGTCGCAAAGGTTCTCGAGTCCTCGGCGGCAATAGGGGCAAACTCCGTCGATACCGCCCATCCACGAAACACCGACGCGCGTACCCAGCGGAAACTCAGCCGTAGCGCGGTCGACGATATCTCCTACGATCTGGTGCCCGGGGATGAGTGCGTCCTTGCGCGGCGGCAGTTCCCCCTCAACGATGTGTAGATCGGTGCGGCACATGCCGCAGGCACGCACCCGAAGAAGCAACTGACCGGCGGCGAGCAACGGCTTGGGAGTCTCTTCGATTGAAAGAGGCTGTTTCACGCTTCTGAGGATGGCGGCTTTCAATGGCTTTGGCCCGGAATCGCAAGGCGATGTCGGATTGCCCCTATCGCTGAGAGGATAACGCCTGCACTCTGTCCCTCTCAATGATTCCGCATGAGTTACGTGAAAAAGCTAGGGTGGGCCTGGATCACGTCAACCATTTCGATGGTTCGCGAATGGCTTCGACCAGGTCGTTCAGGAACATAGCGGCGCGGGCGCCATCGGCGGCGCGGTGATCGCAGGATAGAGTCAGCGTCATCATGGGGCGGACGGCGGGCTTGCCTTCGACGGCGACAACTCGGTCAACGATGCTGCCCACAGCGAGGATTGCGGCCTGCGGCGGGGTGATGATCGCGTTGAACTGGTCCACGTGGTACATGCCGAGGTTGCTGATGGTGAACG